>ENA-UOJQ01000825-UOJQ01000825.1-human-gut-metagenome-genome-assembly--contig:-P63-NODE-825-length-29730-cov-15.633597_pt1 | contig 29730 bp, 31 predicted proteins | sample MGYA00242352_ERZ723899 | MGnify/ENA metagenome assembly ERZ723899
CATTCGGACCACATTCTTCTACATTCACCACCTTATCAGGATGCTTTACAATATTGAGTAATGTCTTACATCCAGATGATAAATTACGTATTGTACCCAATCCATACTTTGTTTCAATATGTTTATCTGGTGTCAATTTTGCCTCATCCACTTGCTGAATGAGCTTTATTTCATTTTCAGACATTTCTTCATTACCTGTATTCAAATTGAAATACAAGTCATTTTGAAGAATCCAATCTTTTGACTCTTTTTTTTCTGTATATATATCAATCATTCGATGCCACTCCTTTAAACAGATTTCATTCTTGATTATTGACAATCCTTACATAAAATATCTAAAATTATACGGTCTATCATAGACCACTAAGTCTTGCTTAGCAACACGGGACAATGCCTTAGCAAAATCCAGCGTTACAGGCAATATTTTGTATAATCCGTCCCCACTATTCCAATTCATTTTAGTAAGCATTAGAATTTCATTGACCAATTCCAGAGCCGATGATTTTCCCATAAATCTTTTTACCAATAATGGTGCAGGTATTCCTCTACCATTTTTGTAATAATTCAAATTTTTTCCAGCCAATTCATCATGCTGAACACTTCCATGTGTCCAGATTAAAAATGTATCTTTATCAAGTGGAATAACCGTTCCTCTTTGAATTGGAAATGGTGTTGCAACATCATTCTGAAATCTTATAGCCCTCCACGCAGAAAATTCTTGAATTTGCAGCAGCTCGATATTATCCACACCTGCAAGTCCTTTTGTTATTCCTTCCATTTCTTCCTTTGTGAAATGTGTTGTCTTATGTATTACAATTCGATTTAGTTTATGCAAAGGAACCGATTCGTCATAAATTCTTTTCAAATTGTTCATAAGGCGGCAAGCATCTCCACTTCTCATATACGGATTTTTCTGTATAATCTGTGGATCTTTTAACGGACGTAAATACAATTCCATGCCATTTCCTTCTGAGTCAAACAACTGACTACAACCAATTGATATTTTTTCATTATTCTTTATTGATTGTACATAACTTAATCCAATATACGCCGTGTCATATCTTGTTATCTTGGGTTTCCACAATTTTCCAATAGCTTTTATATATATAGCCGTGGAAAGCCCCCACATAATCTTTGCCATATCACTATTAGTATGGACTGATCTTTCTTCTATTATCTGTGTAACAATACCTTTTCCTGCGCAATATATTTTTAGTGAGTCATGTAAATCAAAATAAACATTTTCATTTTTCAGTTCTCGCATTTTACTTAACTGATTCGGAATATAGATTACCAAAACATCAAATTCATGCTTTTCCCTTTCCATCACATCAATATATCGACAAATCCCATTAAAGAACTCTTCAGCAGATGCCTTTAAAGCATCGCTTAAAGAATAACCCTTAAATCTTTTGGTATCATTTCCATTTGGAATATTCAATCCACATCTAAAAACATCTTGAAATCCTATATATTCTGGTAAAAATGCCTTATCCTGCTTTAAAGTTGTTGCATGGTGCTTATTTAGTTCATTTAAGTGCCTCCATATATCTGCTGCGCATTCTCTAGGCGACAGCACTGCTAATCGTACACTTCGATTAGCATATGATTCTAATGGTCCATAATTAATTAATCCTTTTAATTGATTGACTGCAATGCAACTATCATTTTCATAGTCAAAAGCAAGTTCAGTTTCCTTTGCTTGATAACATTTATCAATGCTGCCTGTTCCTGCAAATCGAATTCGTTGTGTACTAAACTCCAATATAGCATTTCCTAATTCAAAGATTAGTTTCCTGTTCTTTGATAATTTCTGTACCCATATTTCTACCTTTTCATTCATCTGCTTATTATATAGTGTTGACATTTCATTGTTTACAATATTCTGATACGCAAATCTATCTAATTGAGATCCGTCACTTTTTAATACATGTACTGTAGGCAATAAATTCATAACTACATTATCTTTAACAAATGATAGTGCTATTTTAATTGCATCATAAACAAAATAACCGTTTCTTAATCGCTTGCTATTTCTATCAAAGTACTTATTTTTTCCAAATGAAGACAAGCCTTTGCTTAACAAATTATTTTCTATAATCTCATAAAACATACCAATAACATCCGAATGTTCCAATTTCATCATATATATTGGAATATCCATTTCCTCAATATAACTAATGTTTTTATCTGCAAAAGCCTCTAAAATTCCGTTTTTACTACCCAATGCCCATACTTTTCCTTTATGTAAAATAGCAACACAAGATTTATTTGTTATTGACCGTAATTCTTTCCAAGTGGTAATGTTTGAACTAAATACATAACATTTTCTTGGAAACTGTATTGCTGGTAATGCATTAGTAATTGCTGATGCTGTATGCCTTCCTATCGCATCATATAAAATCTCTTGTTTTTTATCATTCCCCTTCCATAATTCATCAATATTGGAATTTTCCAAATTCATAGCCAAATACAGACTATACATGAGGTCATCAAAACCATCAATTTCAACCACAGCTGACTGTTCATTAACATTACATGCGTTCTCCATAAACTTGCATGCTCTTATACTAAGATTACTGCCTCTTGGTTTACACCAATATACCCCTTTCTTTATACCGCCTTCATTGATTAATCCTTCCAATACAGACATAACAGAATTATCATTGCCAGCATATCCTATAACTATTAATCCATTTTGTTTTATAGAGGTCTTCCAGATATCTGCAATTTTATCCTCTAACTTTTGCAATTCTGACTCTGTGTTTTTTAATTTATCAAATAAATAATCTCCATGTAACTTTATTATATTAGGAAATCCCTCATTCAACGTAAATCCGACACTATTGCTAACCGCAGATGATATTGTTTTAATTGAAAACCCTGGATTAATTGAGTGAACACCAGCTTGTACTAAATCATCAAAATTAGTCGTTGAAACTAAATCTATTTTTCCATTGACTATCAATTCCCCCATACATAAATATCCCAATGATGGTTTTATATCTCGTACTTTATTTCGAATATAATACTCTCGATCACTTCTTGATGGATAGCACTTTTCAAAATAAAATGAATATTCTTCTGGCGACCATAATTCCGGGTATCCCCCTCGACCGTCAAAGTATGATTGTATCTCCTTCTGTACATTCTCCTTAGACAAATCACCATACAAACTTGTCCGAATGTTATTGTCTGTACAATACAACGTTCTTTTAAAATCCCATACCATTTGCCCACCTGATGGAATATTAGATGATACAGATGCTCCCGCTCCCAAGAGGAAAGACACACTTTTATCCGGCTTAATTTTAAAACTATTTACAAATGTGTTAGCGTCTATTACTTTCATGTTTTCCTCCTATCCTTACTTCACATAGTGAACACTCTTTTATACAGATATATATCCTAACTTATTACGATGCTTTCTCTCAATCATAATCTGGAACAAATATTGCCATTTCTTCATAATATCCAGCAATACAATTTAAGTTATCACCTATCTTTTTGAATACCTCCACAAACATTTCCAAATCTACAACCTCATTTCCATAATTCTCAATATAAAAATGATATTCGTCATCCGTATTAAACGGATACCGTGAAAAATCCATATTTTTCATCTTTGCATTAGCATTATGGTCTTTATCTATTTTGTCATATAATTCTAAAATATAGTCGTCCAGTTCTTTTGTCATTTCCTTAAATTGTTTTCTCTGGTCTTCATCGGATTCAAAACTTATCATATGTTTTTTTACTATATTCCATATCTGCCTGATATCGTGCCCTCCGCAAAAGGACTCTTTCTCATTAAGCAACATATTCAAAGACCAGTTTATAGATTTTAGATACAACTCTATTGCATGGTTTGCTGAAAACAATATTGGGAAAACCACAATATCAGCCTTCTTATCCATATTGTCCTGCAAACAGTCCTGTGCGAGCATTATCGCTGCCTTCATATATCCGTCAGCAATAATCATCATATCATGAATCGGTTGATGCGGTCTGGTTCTCCAATTCATATATGCTGTTTTATCTATATCTACATTATATGAAAAAATTTTTTCCATCTATTCACCCACTTCTTAATACTATAAATATAAATTACTGAACTCCCTAAATGTTATAAAATACCAACCAAATACCTTCCATCAATTAACGAAAACACTACTTTACATGGGAATAATCTTTCACCCATATTAGCCATTCCAACTACATTCATTGCCCATTCTCCATAATCCTCCGGCAACCTATAACATATCGGCTTATCATTTTCAGAGATTGTTACTAATGGAGTTCCATTCTGTGAAAATCCAACTGAAAGAACATAGAATTCATTCTTTCTACTGTGTAAGGGCAACATAGGCTGATTACTAATATCTTTATAAACTATTGCACCTCTTTGATTGTAAAAATAATTTTTTGTCATCTTCTAATATAGGATAAATCGGCAATTTATTTCTCATTATTTCGTAACGTTTGTTCAAACTCTCGCAAACAAAGGCATTATAATACTCTGGTTGCATTTCTATATTACTTTTACGAATCTCATCTGCATCTGAAAAATGATTCATAAATTGAAGAAGTGCTACAAAAGACACTAAATCATCCGAATATATTCCAGAAAAAGTTTTATACCAATATTTATTATTCTCACAAATTGCCCGATATAATTTCTTATACAAATCAAGTTGCCTTTGATTCACTGCAAACCAGCCAGAATCCAAAAGAGTCTTCTTAATTTTCCCTTCTTTATAATTTCCGGTTAATGATATCTTCAATGATTGCATCAAGCGAGATATTAATCCAACAAGCATATCCGCCATTCTGATTCCAACATAATCCTTAGAATCTTCTTCGGTGACATTTTCAAGACCTACATCTATTGCAGAATTCAATGTATGAGATTCTTTCCCTTCTCGGTCAATCATCAACTGATATTCATAAATATTCATCTCTGTCAATAACTTCTTAAATCCATCAAAAGGTGCAAAATAGGACCAATCTAATGTTTCGGGTACCTCTGTGTCCTCAAGCAGTATAAGTACTTCTTCAAAAGCTTGATTCTCATGCTCTTTCAAAGTAGTATTCGCTTGATTTTTAATAATCCTATCTTCTAAAAAAGACCGTAGTTCTTTAACAAATATTTGTGGTTCTTTATAAATTGCTTCTATCACATTTTGTGGTCGATATACATTGATAGCCTTAATTATTGAGTATTTCATGTAATCAACATCAACAAACATAGAACTATGATAATTTACAAATAATTGGTTAATTACATATTCTATTTTGCTAAACACAGAGAAATAAATAATTATTTTCTCATCAAATAATGATACAAGGTCTTCATAAAACTCAATCGTATGATTATTAAGAGAAGCAAACCCAAGCCTAAAATCTTTTGCTTTCATGGTCTGGCTCTTTAATTCTCCGTCTTTTTTTCTATAAGCATACTTCGATTCAAAAGCAAGGTATCTGTCAGAAATACATTCATCTTCTTCTGCTTTCCACCCTACAATTCCAGTTATGAAATTATCATAGTAATTATTCGCAGTAACAGTTTCATAATTAATCTTTCTACTATGCTCTGTTTCATCATAGAAAAAAATGTACTTCATCTTCAGTGCCTCCCCTACTGATTATTTTTTGAATCACCATAATGTGCCGAATCTTCCGCCACCTTCATCACATTATACTCTGGCTCATATTGATAAATCTTTGCAGACTTAGCTGCTTCATTTCCTATATCTTCTGTTACGGAATACTCTTCAAAATTCTCCACCTGTTCCATAACTTTGTTGAATACTTCCGGACTATACTGAGGCGGATAACCATTCTTAACCAGACATATCTTTATTTCAAATTTTAAATCATTCCGAACATTCTGATTATTGAGCCAATCTGCAAATGAGGATTTTGTATCAATAATATCTTTTATCTTCTTAGCTAATGCTTTACATTTATCATTTACTACAACACCATCAACTTCTTTATCTGTTCCATATTCAAAGTTATATTGGTCTCGAAGTGAAATCAAAATATCATAGAATGCTTTTTCTTCGAAGGTTAAACCGATTTTACGAAAACTTTCTCTGTTTTCGTTCATTTGACAAAGAATTGCTAAAGCCTGTTCCGTGGCAATCCTAATAATATCCTCTGATGCCTTTTCCTGTGTTTCTCCAGCTTCTTCCGCTGTAAGATGTTTACGCCTTTCATGATACTCCGCAATAGTCTTTTCCAACATTTCTTGGAACGATTTTGCAGCTAACTGATTGACTTTTCCGTATTCCTTAATCTGCTTACGAAGCATTTTTATAAGAAGTTCTAACTTGGTTGCTGGCATTTTGACATCAGATAATTTTTCAAAGTATTCTGGTGAAAAGAGGTCTTCTTCCTCGCCACTTTCAAGAACACTTTCCACCTGATTGTATTTCAATGCTTCTTCAACCATCTTTGAAACTGCACGATTCATCGTATCAGTGTCTACTTCACTTGTTCCGCTCATCTTACGAACAAAACCTGCTATAGCCATAAAGCATTGTGCAAGTGCAGATTCTTCTTCCCCAAGATAACCGGAAGGCTGACAAATATCAAAAGCTGCCCTCATTCGTTTTACTGTCTTTAAAAAGTAGGTTTTGAAAGAAACTTTCTGAACACCTTTATTTCCTTCCGACTGTAATTCTTCTGTTGATACAAATACATATTCCGCTGCTTTTGCAAGGAGTCTGTATCGTTCTATAGGATCACATTCCGGATTTAAAAATGGTGATAAATCATAACCTGTGAACATGTTTTTCAACACTTCTAGTTCTTCTCTAAACACTGATGTAGCCTGCTCAACATCATCGGATGTCGGTGCAACAGATGTATCTCCTCCATATACCTTCATGGCTTCACGCATATTGTCGCGAATACCAATATAGTCGATAACCATACCATATTCTTTCCTCGGATATTTTCTGTTTACACGGCTTATTGTCTGTATCAGCAAATGCTTTTTGAGAGGTTTATCATTATATAAATATGTGAGGCAAGGAACATCAAAGCCCGTAATCCACATATCTACAACAATGACAATACTGAAATTTGATTTTTCCTGTTTAAAAGCAGCATCCAATTCTTCTGAACGCTTATCATTTTTAACTCCGCCAAGATAATCATACATATCTTTTTCATCATTACTGCCGACACTAGATACCATTGCCATAAATGGCATCGGTTTCAATTCTTTCAGTTCCTCTTCTGTTACAGAAACCCCATCCGGTGATTTCTTTTCCTCAAACCATTCCGGGTATTTATCCTTAAACTTCTGTAATAATGCATAAGCAATCTTTCTATTAGAACATACAACCATTGCTTTTTGTATTCTATCCGGATCACCTGCACAAGACGCAACATAATGGTTGTGGATATCTGTAGCAAGACGCTCAAGTCTGGAAGGCTCACCAAGAATTATTTCCATGGAGCTCATTGCTTTCTTACTTGCTTCGATATCCTCATATGTTGCACCATCATCTGCACATTTTTTATAATAATTCTCAATTTCTTTTACTTTTTTATTATCAAGCAATACCTTTGCAATACGCGGATGATACTTAATGGAAACAGTAAGTCCATCTGCAACTGCCTGATCCATTGTATATCGGTCAATTTCATCACCAAAGGTCTGATAAGTTTCCGCAATAGGCGTTCCAGTAAAACCAACGAAAGTAGCATGTGGAAATGCTTCCTTCAATACTTTTGCATATGGTTTTGAAACCATAGCTTTCATGTTTTCATCGGCATCTTTACTAAACTGAATTTTCTTAGAGTGTTCAAGCTGAGTTCTGTGAGCCTCGTCTGAAAAACATATAATATTCTGCCTATCATTGATAAGTCCGATTTTGTCATCTTTCCTATCGCAGAATTTCTGAATGGTGCAAATATAAAAACCACCACTTTGTCTTGCACCAAGTTCCTGCCTTAATTGTGTTCTGTTTTTTACAACAGATACTTCACCCAGATTAAGAAACTCTTTACTCTTTGTAAAAAGCTTTGAACCTTGTTTTTGCAGTTCATCTCTGTCAACAATTAATATAATTGTTGGTGAACCGATTTCCGGAATATCAGTACAACGAAGTGCAAGCTGACGTGCAAGAAAAGCCATCGTATATGTTTTTCCACATCCAGTTGCTCCAAAGTATGTACCACCTTTACCACTCCTCGTAACAACAGAATTTACAATGCTTTGTTTTAAAAGTTTTGCTGCAAAGAACTGAGGATATCGGCATATGATTTCTACTTCATCACTGTCGTAAATACTATCTTGGAAATAGATATAGTCCCTAAAAATCTCCATGAAACGTTCAGGTGCGTAAACACCCTTTATCATAGTTTCTGTTTCTGCAAAAGGAAGAGTGGATACCGCATCTCCTTCATTTACTCTGCGCCAAGCATAAAAATGCTCGTAAGGTGTACGCACTGTACCTAATCTTGTTTTCACACCATCTGAAATGCAAGCCAAAGGGCAATAATGTAAAAGATGCGGAATATCTCTCCAATAGCGAATATTAATTTGTTCCCAAGCATCATAAATAGTCGCATTGGCATCAGCGGGATTTTTCAACTCAATAACACATAGTGGCATACCATTTACAAACAAAAGTACATCCGGTCTACGATTTTCTTTTTGACCATTGTTTGTATATTCTACTGTAAACTGGTTCACTACACGGAAGATGTTCTTATCCCAATTATCAAAATCAATAAGTGGTATCATTCTTGGCAATCCATCCTGCGTTGTAAACTGAACACCATTTACCATCCAGCCATATACTTTATGCAAAGTAGCAAAATCACTTTCCGCACCTACAAGACGAACATTATCATATATCTGTATCACCTCGTCTTCTGTCAAATCCGGGTTGGTGTCTGCTATAAACTTCTTGAAATCATCAGCAATCAGTACATCTCTTTTTGTGACACGAGAGATATTATTACCAGAAGAATACTTCCAACCTTCCGCTTCTAAAAAGCCAATAAAGGCATATTCATATTCTGATTCACAATAATGACCATTGTATTCTTTTAATCTTGCCATAGGCTATGCCTCCTTTGCTTTTCTTGCCTCTTCTATAGACCCTTTGATAAGAATAGGACAGATGTCTTTTATCTGTGCTTTGAGTTTTTCGTTAATCTCTTTTCGTATTTTGTATGCTTCATAAATACCAACTATGGCTTTCTGAACGTCAATAGATGGAAGTGGCATTCGTACTTCTTTCATATCATCAAGGCTAAATGTTTCTCTTGCACTCCCCCACGAATGAAAACGGGCATATCGATCAAATTCTGTTCTGCAAAAAAATAAATACAAATATTTAGGAAGTAGTTTAGTATTATCAGTTTGTATTACAGTTGATATTGACGATACTAAATAGTTCTCACACGACTGATTCAAAGCTAACGACATTTTATCTGCTCTTCGTGAAGTGTCAGAAATAAAAGCAATCATTCCAGGCTCTACTACCTTGTAATTTTCTAGAGAAACCCCCTCCATATTAGCTTTAGTATTGATGAATTCTTTACTTGTTGCTATACCTCGTACAGAATCCAACTTGAGATTACCAATATTTTTTTTATTGACCTCTTCTATATAGGTGGCAATTGCCTCACAAGGCATTTGTCTCCTCAAATCTTCAATATACGCATCACAAACAAGTTTTAAATCCTCTAAACCACACTCATAACTTTTTTGATTTTCAAGCATAGCATTATAGACATCTACATACTTTTGTTGTATTGAAAAAACAGGTAAGTCAACACTCATATCACACAGAGTATCCCACGAAAAGACTTCTGTTGAACTTCCCCAAGATTGATAACAAGCTTCTCGGTCCCATTCATCACGTTTAAAGTGCAAAAATAAGTAATCTGCCAAAACAATCTTTTTCATAGATGGTTTTACCTTAAAAGCAATATTATTCCAACTAATGATAAAGTTATCATTAGTATTATTATATCCAAAACCAATTCTTTTTCCATGTGTCCGCGGATTATAAATAAATTCTCCTGGGTGAACCACAAGAAATTTTGATAAATCAGTTTCTGAGACATTTGCTTTTGTAGGTATAACCTCCTTTGTAATTGTCATTCCTTTAACATCATCAGGACCATATTGCAATTCAGAATTTGTGTCTTGTACTAATTCAATCAATTCACCAAGTTTATATTTAGTCAATCCCATATCCAATCCCCCTAAATGCTTCCTCCAGCATCTGCTGGGATTTCTTTTCTTGTTTCATAACCTCTTTCATTTCAGATTGAATACGAGCCATTTCTTTTTCATAATCAATATCTAAATCATGGTCAATAAACTCAATGTATTTGCTTGGTGTGAGAGCCCAGCCTTTATTTTCAATTTCATTAATGCACACACCACGGTAAAGTTCTGGTATCTCATAGGCTGCTCCATCAGTTTCCTCACATTGCCATGTGTGATAAATATCTGCTGCCTTCTCAATTTGTTCTGTATCCAACCGAACTTTCTTTTTGCTCTCACCCTTAACAGCATTTTCTGTCCATTGGCGTAAATCCATAAAGAGTATCTCATGCTCGCGGTTTCGGAGATTTCTTCCATGGTATTTTCCACCTTTTTTATTCTGATTTAGAATCCACAGAGTAACACTGATATCTGTAGTAATAAACAATTCTCTTGGCAGAACAACGATAGCCTCAATTTTATCATTCTGAATCAGTTCCTTACGTATTTCCAATGTATCGCTATCATTCAATGCACCATTCGCAAGAAGGAATCCTGCTACTCCATCAGTTTTCTTCAAATGTGAAAGTATATGCAAAATCCATGCATAATTTGCGTTGCTTTCAGGTGGCGTTTGATAGTCAGACCAACGACCGTCATTTTTCAAATTGTCATTATACCAGCCCTTCAGATTAAAAGGTGGATTTGCCATAATATAGTTAAAGTGCAACCCCTTGTGTAAATCATGTGTAAATGATGAATCTGCTTCTTCTCCTAGATTATGGCTAATTCCACGCAAAGCCAAATTCATTTTCGCAAGGCGATATGTAGCCGGTTCTTTTTCCTGACCATATACATTGATACCATTTAAGTTTCCCTGCTTTGACTTTACAAGTTCAGCACTCTGAATAAACATTCCTCCCGAACCACAGCAAGGATCATATAAGGTGCCATCATAAGGCTCAATCATCGTTGCAATAAGTTGAACTACGTCATGAGGTGTATAAAATTCTCCTTCCTCCTTTGTAGCATTTACTGCGAACTCCTTAAGAAAGTATTCGTATACACGACCAATAAGGTCTTTTTCCTCTCCAAATGTCTTATGACTGATTTTGTTCACTTCATCAACAATTTTCTTTATATCATTAGCTGCTAAATTGCGTGCTGTAAATGTTCCTTTAACAAAACAGCCTTTCAACTGTGGATCTTCTTCCTCAAGCCTTTGCAAAGCTGTATCAAGCGCAACATTAAGCTGTGGTGCTGGTGTACTGATAATAGTCGACCATCTTGCTTCTGGTGGTAAATTATATGTACCATCTGCAAAAGTAGCATCATCAAAGAATGCTGCTCTAATGTTCTCATCTTCCGGATCTAATCCCTGCTCTTTAAGTGTCTGTTTTAGATTTTCAATTCCATCCTCATACTTTTCGCCGATAAACCTCAAGAACACTAGCGTAAGCATCATATCTCTTTTTTCAAAGAATGAGCCAGAATTACGTGCCGCACGCAAATAATCTCTACAATTAAATAAAATATTATCTATGTTCAATGCCTTTTCCGTTGTTTTCTTCTTAGCCATATTACTTTTCTTCCCCTTCCTCGTCTGGAACAAATTCCATGATATCCTGTATCTCACAATGCAATACTTTACATACTTTTTCCAAAACTTGTGTACTTACATGTTCATTCTTTCCTAGTTTAGCCAGTGCATTTGTTGTAATTCCTGCCTGATCTCTAAGGTCAACTTTCATCATATTTTCATCTATCAATTTCTTCCATAATTTGTTGTATCTGATTGCCATTATTATCCCTTTCGTGTCATTACAACTATTTATCATTTCTTTTCATTATATCATCAAGCCTAGTTCATTTCAATCTGAAATTGATTTTTTCAATCTCTCAATTATATATAAAGGACAGATATTATTAGTCAATAAAATACCTGTCCATCTTGTCAATAATTCTTCTTACCTGCTCCTATTCCAACACTTTTCATTGTTGTAATAATTCACATTCTACTCCTCAACCGGCTTCTTATCCATCGCATCCACAACGCTCATATAATCATCATACAATTCCGAACTATACATTCTCACATTAAGCTCTTTTAACATCAATGAATGCAGTTTCATATCCGCTTCAAAATCATTAACAGAAAATTGGAATAGCTCTGCTTTCACCTTTACTGGCACATTATCATATATCTCGGATTGATGCATATCTTCTTCGCCCTTAAGGACGAATATGGATTTAAGATCAGTACCGACAAAAACGGATTACCATGTATCACTCTCGACGAAGAGCATCAGGCTTATGACCAAATAGCACCTATGCTATTCGCCTGGCTTACTCAATATTCCAAGTTAAAACAGGGCGAGCTCTCACAGGATGAATATGACAATTGGAGATATAACTACCCTAATATTGCACCGACAACCGGCTTTGTAAGAAATGCCATTTCTGATGATTTGGATGCAGAACTCCAGGATGCACTATCAGAAGAAATGAAAAAAAGTGGTCTGCTTTAATTCCTTTTCCAATGGCAACAGACCATACAAGTGACGGATAGATAAAAAGAAGACCTCACCGAAATTCCTCTCCAGTTTGGAAAAGAAAATCAGTAAGGTCTTCTTTCATATTGTAATTTACATTATTTTTTTGCTTAACACTTTTGCGTTAGATTGTGTTGCCAAATCGTTGCCAAAACTTAACTTTTTTTATTTGGAACGGTTGTAAATAATGGCTTATTTTTCACAAAAGGTCATTCAAACTCGGGTCATGATACTTTGCATTAACGTTTTTCTGTTTATTTTCTGTGCGTTAAGGTTCTTAATTTGCGTTTTGGTGTCCTTATTTTTCTTTTCAGAAAAATTTTGTACTCAAAATGTACTCAAAGCAATAAAGGAAAAATTAATCACGGGCTTTCTTCTCTCCGAGTGTGTTGTATTACCTTGACAATACTTTTTGAAACATTAAACTTCATCTTCTCATAATCGACAGATTATGATACAATTCGTATGTTGTCACTACCCAATCCGACAACGGAAAGGGGGTGCTGACTTGGAGTTACTAATCTCATTTTTAATTTCCGTCATAGCAGATGTAGCCTGCCACTATATCTGCAAATGGCTAGACGGAAATGACAGTGACAATTAGCCTAAAGAAACCCCACGAACTGCCATTCGTGGGGTTTCGCTTTGTGCCAACTTGGACACTAATCTCATTTCTTGCCTAGGCATAGTATAGCATATGCCAACATTGTTTGCAATATTCATTTTTTGATAAGTTCATTTTTCCATATCAAACGGTCAGATAAATGCCTTTTTCCTATAACATATTCTACCGAAATTCAAAAAGCTTCGCAACAGGAATATTCAAAGCCTTTGCAATACTGAAAATAACATCAAGCGATACTGCGCAATCGTTATTTTCTATGCGTGACATATGTGTTCTGCTTATATCAATCTTGTCTGCAAGCTGTATCTGTGACAATCCCTGTTCCTTTCTATAATAAGCTATATTTAAGCCCAATTTCTTATATTCCTCGAAATGCTCTCGTTCCATAAGCGCTGCCTCCTACTCATATAGCTTATGGAATTTTCAATTATTATACGACAACGCTTATTATAATTTATGTTATACTACACGTTGCATTTATGCTATGAAGTATGATATAATCAACTTCAAAAGCACACATGGAGGTAAAATGACGAACTATAAAAAGATGTATGAACTTACAAGCAAAGCTATATCAGATGCACTAGCTATTTTATCATCAGACCCCCAACGTGAAGATGCCAAAGAGTGGGTTCAATTTCTGCTTGAGCAGGCTCAAATACGTGCTAATTATGTGTATAGAGTTACCGCAGACAACATCTGCAACATGGAGGTATCACATGAATAAATTGGGAACAAAAACATTAAAAATCTTACTGTTTATAGGCGTATTTTCCTATCTACAATACTATGACGTGAAACGCGGTGCGTTTTCTGTAAATTCCATAACAGGCGGTCTTTTTGCGGCATCAGCCGTCTATCTGATTGCATCACTATTTGGTATCGTGCTAAGCCTTACGCAAAACTATCTGATAGCGATTGTAGGAACTGCCGCACTTGCGCTATTTCTTGCATTTAAGTTAGATGATTTAATTGCATCTGTTTCATGGCTTACAGAGGAACGAATGATGTATATACTCGGCGGCTTTGCCACATTATGTTTCATTCGGGATATTATCATCATAAAAAAAACCTTGTCCGGCGCATCAACCACGACAACCGAAGAAGCACAATCTACGTCCGAGCCGAACATTGATGTAAATGCAGGCAAACCAATAAAAACCATACAAGAAGTCTGCAAAGAAAACCCTAAAATGATGATGGAACTCTCTAAACATCTTGAAAAACGTAACGGACATAAACCCACCTACGAAGAACTCATTGAATATATAGACAACGAAGCGTTCCATTTATTAAGCGATAACCAAGTAGAACAGGAAACGCAAGCCATTATAGAACAGGCAAGAAACAAAGCCCGCCAACAAATAAACGGACAATGAAAGTACACTCTGTCAAAACGTCTTAATACTTCATTAAGGCGTTTTTCAATTCATCTAATATTTCTTATCACTCACTTTTATTTGAATGCCTTGACAAGCGTTAAGGCTCCTGTGGCAGCAACAACAAAATCAATACGGATTGTCCACTTTTTCACGTACAAACGCATCATATACCGCCAATAATTCGGTATATTCTACTATCAGCATTTCTATATCCATCGTCACAACTTCCCTCCTGCCATTTACAGCATGGGCAATCTCGTTAATTCTATTTCCAATTTCATTTAGCCTTTGACATATTTCCACTGCAAAATCAGAAGAATAACGAGCGCGTTCTCCTGCGGGCGCAAACAATATCACATTCCGCAAATAATCTGATTTTGTCATGTTCGCTTCATCCTTTTTTGCTTCAAGCAAAGCGTCCTCGTATTCATGTAATCGCATGCTAAAATAGTGTTTTCTCATTCTATTATCCGTCCCCATATATCTTTCACTCCCTGCACACCTCGATAATCAATTTACGTCCCCTTTTCCATGTATAAAATCATAAAAAGCAGACAGCAACTCCATGTAGTTATCCCTCAATTTAAAAAACTCAATTTCATCTATGTTGGAACTACCATTTGCACGAACGGCAATCTGATTTATGTTGTTTCCTATTTTGTCAATTTCATATTGTAACTTTCCTACATCTTCTGCCGTAAAATTTGTTTTTTCATACGCACCCCCTTGTAGAATTACATTCTTCAAAAATCTTGCCTTTGACATATTAGCTTCTTCTGCTTTTGCCTGTAAAACTTCTGCTTCCTCGGGCAATAATCGTACGCCAACTATTTTTTCTTTTGGTCGATTGTTTTCACTCATATTTTATATTATCCTCTCCTATTTTTTATCACGGTGATAACACCATAATTTACATGGCACAGTGACTTTAATTTAACCGCCAAAGCAGGCACATAAAGCGGGAGTTTTAGGGGGGCAACCCCACTGGCAAGCGGAAAATTATGACACCATGTGGCATTACATTTTCCTATGCTTGCTAAGGACTAACAAGTGGGAAATTTCGACGCCATGTGGCGTTACATTTCCCCCTGCTTGCTAATGCTGAAATCTTGGTATATCGCCGCCCTGTTCTTTCCTCCTTTACCGCTCATTTCACAAGCAATAAAAGTAAAAAATTACCTACGGTCGTGTCAGCCGTGACAACCGTGACGGCTATATCTATGACCGTCACGGCTGTCACAGTTGTCACGCTTTCTTTTCGCATAAAAAAAGTTTTATATATCTTCCACTATGATTACGTCCCTTTTCATAGCAAATTTGATATTCTTCAAATAGTTTTCCCGCTCTTACATTCAGCATCATAGAAAGTGCGTTAGGCTGTATATCTCCTGCTAATATTTTTGCAAGTTCCGTAGGTGTACCGCTCCACTCTCCATTGTTGGAATTAATAAAATCTGCGATTACTTCAAGCAATGGATCAGGCTTTTCTTTCCACAATTCACTCTCGCTTTTTTCAAACTGCCATATCAGTCGTTCTTCATCACGTTTAAGATAAATTCTTTGGTCTGTTTGGTCACGTCCCGTTATATCCAAAATTGCCTTATTGCTTGTACGTTTTTCCTTGTGGAGTATCATAGAACAATCTGCCGCTCCCATCAGTCCGTTTGTTCCAGAAATCATATCAAAAGCATCATCAGATTGCTGTTTGCGAGTATGATGAACAACCATGATACACACATCATTTCTATCCGCAATTTCTTTCAACTTACCTACTGTGTCATAATCTTTGGCATAACTTAACGTATCACTTTCATTTCCTCTGACTTTCTGCAATGTATCAATAATAATCAGCCCTGTTTCCCTATGCTCTTTCAGAAACAATTCAATTTCATTTTCCAACTGTCCCGACAATGCTATTTTTTCAGTACAGAAAAACAAATTGTCGGACACGTCCTGCACCCCAAACATTTGATACAAACGTTGCTGTATTCTGCAGTTGTCATCCTCCAATGCCAGATACAAAACTGTGGCTTTTTTTACTTCATATCCCCAAAGAGATATTCCCATACTTACATGATAAGCTAATTGCATCATAAAATATGATTTTCCGATTTTCGGTGCACCTACAAACAAATATGCTCCCGCATATATCATTCCTTTTACAATGGGGCGATGATTTTGATAAACCAAGTCGAATATTTCTACCATTGACTTCGGGTTTAGCACGCTGACTTTTGAGTTTTTATCCTGCTTTGAAATTGCTTCATTTTCGTTTTCCGTTTTATTCATTTCAGTCCTCCATATTTATATTGCAATCGGAGACCTGCCATGATAGTATATTGGTTACAAAGAGAATATCTATCACAGCAGAAAAGTCTTTGTATTTGCAGATACAAGGGCTTTTATTTTTCCATTGCAAAGTTCTCTGGTGTTACTATATTTTTTGTTTCATTCTTTTGCATCATGTCCATAAGTTCTGTTAAAAGCGCCTTACACTCCGTTAACGGCTCATACAGAGCATTTTCGTCTTGCTGCGATATTTCTTCCAACCGTTCCCTTAACCGACGAATTTCAAGGCTCAAACGGTCACTTTGATACTTGCCAACTATAATGTTTATTTCTTGATGAAGCAGTGATTGAATATAAAACTCTCCTTTTGACATACCACTTACAGTAATACGCGCTTCTATCTGCCGCCGTTCCTCCGCTGTTGCACGAAAACATACCGTCTGATTACGCACTCTGTTTTTATCTAAGCCACTCATGAAAGCCCCTCCCTGTATTCTTTGTCAAGTCTATCTGCAAGCTGCTCCTGTTTATCCGGATATAAATGCGAATAGGTATTCAATGTCGTTTCTATCTTTTCATGACCCAAACGATTCGCAATTTCCAATGGAGAAAAGCCCATTTCTACAAGCAATGATGCATGAGAATGTCTCAAATCGTGGATACGAATACGCTTTACGCCACTTTCTTTGATACCTCGTTGCATCTCATGTTCCAAATAATATTTTGTAAATTGGAAACAATCTATCCTCTCCCTGCACCCCATACATACTATTTACATAATCCTGTAAATCAACTACAAGAAACTGCGGAATTGCAATAACACGCTTACTCTTTGGCGTTTTAGGCTCTGTAATAACATCTCGGCCACCCATGCGCTGATAAGATTTCGTAATGCTGATAGTACGCTTTTCAAAGTCTACATCTGCAACATTAAGGGCAAGCAATTCGCCTATGCGTATTCCAGTCCAAAATAACGTCATAAACGCCATATAAGACTGTTGCTTATTCATAATGGCATCTATGAATTTGTCAAATTCCTCTTTTGTCCAAAAGTTCATTTCATCCGCTTTCCCCTTTCCCATACTTCCTGCTTTCCTGCATGGGGTATTAGGCAAATCATAATAACGAACTGCATAGTTGAATAATGCCGCAAGTTGATTGTTAATTGTTTTTAAATAAGTCGGAGCGTATCCCTGTTTTATTAACTCACTTTGCCACTTACGAATATCTGACGCTGTAATCTCATTCATTTTCATCTTTCCAAAATACGGAAGAATTTTTAATTCAAAAACATATTTCTTGGTTCTCATGGTATGTTCTCGCAAGCGCGTATCCATATCGGAATAATAAATTTTCAAAAAATCCTCAAAGAGCATATTGAAGTCAGCCTGTTTTGTTGCAAGAAAATTCTGCAACCATTCCTCTGCTTCTCTTTTGGTCTTAAAGCCCCGTTTCATTGATTTTTTTCTGTTGCCCTGCCAATCCGTATAGCGGTACTGAATGAGCCATTTTCCCGTCTTAGGGTCTTTCTCTGCTTTTGCCGCCATAATGCTATTCCTCCTTTACCGCTTGTTCTATCCGTCCATAGCCATACCACTTCTTTTCAAGATAACGGCGCGGGCACTTCCCTGCTACGGTAATAAATCCCTCTTTTGCCAATTCGCTGTTTAACTGCCGAATTATCTTGTATGACTTTCCCATTGAAATATCAAGGGTCTCGGCAAGTTCAGAAGCAGTAACGTAAGTTTTTTCCTTTGTGTTCATATTATTTCTCCTTTCGTTTTTGATTTTTTATATACATTTTTGCTTTATTTTATTCTTTCTTTTGAATTTTGTCAACTGATTATTTCTATTCATATTTGATTTTTTATATACAATATGGTATATTTATTGTAATGTACATATATTGTCAAGTATAGGAGTAGTTGTATGCAAATCAATGAACGCATTAAGCGTATACGCGAATACAGGAATATGACACAAAAAGAGTTGGGGATAGCTTTAGGGAGTACGGAAAAGAGTGCGGCAGTAAGGATTGGACAATACGAAACAGGTGCACGCATCCCAAAATTGGATAGTGCCAAGGCTCTTGCTGAAATTCTCCATTGTAATTACATCAATTTTTACGATGGTGCAGAATTAAGTCAACCCGAACGAATTATGATGAATTTCTTTTGGCTTGAAGAAACTGTTGGTGACTCATTATACGTTTTTCAACTTCAAAAATACAATGACAAGGACGACAAACGCATTGCACATGGCATGTACAATGATTGCCAATATAGCGGTGTTTTTCCGCCTGTGGCAATCGCTTTAAACTATAATCAAATTAACGATTTCATGCGTGAATGGGCTATACGCTTTCAAGAACTGACAGAAAATACGATTACCCGAGAAGAATATTTTGAATGGAAAATAAATTGGCCTTTCACTTGTGATGATGGCGGACGATTTGAGCCGACAATCGACTGGCGAAATAGAAAATAATAGAATTTTTATGTATCAATATGTTTACAGAATTTATTACTATATAGTGGATAGTATAAAACTTATACGAACACTGTAATTCAATCACACACATACAGGAGGAAAATTTGTAATGAAAGTATCTGATTTTAGCCAATGGGATATACCAAACTCAAAAGCACTGCTATTCTTTGCTCAATCTCTAGAAGAAATGCTCTTTCATTATGGGCATGATTCAATCAAAGTACCCGCACTAAATTTCCATTTCCTATGCATCGAAACAATCTCATGTATTCAAAAAATCGAAAATGAAGTTATTGACAAAGCAAATATGAAGCCACTATTCAATGAATTATCTTCTATGTACACTAATGACCCAATTGCAAATGCTTTGTACGGTAATGTATTTAATAATTTATTCTTTTTTAAAGATGTTAACGGAGAATATAAAAGAGATTGCAATGATTTATACAAAGATGCAAGTACAGAAGTTTCAATAAGAAAGATACAACGAACTGTAAAATTTTTAATTGATGACATGGAAAACAATCAAAAATATTATATGACTCTTAAAGATAAAATTTCTGCCATTATAACAAAAACCACTTTTGATGAAGTGGATTCTAACTTGTTATATAAACTTTGTCGTATTCTTCTCACAGAGTTAATAAATACTGGTTATAGCCAAGAGTACATTTATAGAACTGTTCTTGATACTTTTTACTCCACAAACATACCTATTACAAGTACAATAGATACACTTGATACATTTTGGAATAATTTTTCTTTTACAAATAAAAAATTTAGTGTCGTCTTACCTTTGCGAAAATTACGATTTCTTAATCAATTAAAAAATTTTAGCAATGTAACCATAGAAACTAATAAAGATAAGTATTTTAAAAATTCGTGTAAATTTATTATCAAGGTCGATATAGACGCTCTTGATCCCGAACAAGCTCGTAAAGAAGCACTTACTTTAATTAGTTTTTTTGTATCTCTACTTCAATATAATAGCCATGGCGGTAAGGCTTTTCACGAAAGTCAAGCCATTGTTATTGATTTAGAAACCGAAGTCACTTTTTTCTTAAATGAACCAGTCACTTTATTAGCCCGTGGGCACAACTATTCTGCGGAAGAAATTAATGAAAGAGTATACGTAATGACAAATAACTTCCATGTTTTTAGAAATAAAATGATTAGTATTGTAGGATTACATTCTGCCGCTTTAGAATCAAAAGATGTAAATAATCAATTACTGAATTTATGGACGATAATTGAAATATTAATTGATATTGAGCATAAAAATAATTATAGCAAAATAAATCAAATTTGTAATATCCTTACTTCTGTGCTAAATGCTTCATATATTCGGACGTTACTCAATCAACTTATTTTAGATTTAACACATTGTGTTGATAATTTTTCTGAAACTATTGATACAATAAATAAGGGGGATAATACTTTGGAAAAATTTATCTCTTTGCTAATCTTAGATGAATATAATGCGGAGAAGCTTTCTCTATTACGCCAACTAGACAATTATCCAGTTCTACAATATAGAATAAATACATATTGTAATAAATTATCAAATAGACTTGAAATAAAAAAATTATTAGAAAATCATCGAAAAAGAATTGAATGGCAAATTATGCGTATTTATAGAAATCGCAATATGATTGTACATGACGGAACACATTTCCCTTATATAAATATAATTGTACAAAATCTACACTTTTATGTCGACACCCTAATCGATACTATAAATGCTTATGCCAATAATGGTTATACCAGCATTGATACCATTTACTCTGCAATTCAAAAAGAAGAATTAGACCACTTATTAATTCTCGAAGAAAAGATTGATAAAAATACGCCGGCTCCTATTACGAACAACTTTTCTAGTATAATTTTGGGTAATAATTATTTTGAGTTATAAAATTGTACTCAATTTGCACTCAAAAGACATAGAAAAACGCCATAAACCCATATAAATACTGGGTTTGTGGCGTTAATTTATTTATTCAAACTCGGCAAGTCATCGCTTTAACTTAAACTATTTTGTTTAAGTTTTGTTTGAAATCTTCCAATATTTTACCTCATTTGCACATTTTATTTTGGCTTACTGATTTTCTGTTGCCAAAGTGTTGCCACGAAAGTATTATAACACAACCAATTGTAAAATCAATTTATCATTTACTAAAACATATAATTTTATTGTGTAACTGCATTTTCAATTGCCTTCTTAATGACATTACTAGAATTGGTAGCACCACTCACTGCATCCACATCAATTTTCTGCGTTGCTACTACATTATCCACAATTACCTCAGCAGTTTTTCCTCTTTCATTTCTATGCTCCATAAGATTTATTGAAACAATTCTACCATCTTCAATCATTACTTCTACCTTGGCATATATATATCCTGCATCATATTCTCCAACATATGTTCCATCCTCGACATCTGATAATTCTATATTTTCAAAAACTATACTGTCAACATTCCTCTGATATTCTCTAAAATCCATAAAATATACAACGACATGCCAAACAATACATACTGCCATAAGTATTGTCAAGATTCTATGCCACTTCATCCTTCTGTCTTTTTGTTTTAGTACATGGCAAGAAAAAATTAAAACAATCATAAAAACAACTGCCACAACTCCTGATACGTTTACTAATATATTGCGGTTCCTCAATACCGGAATACAAAAACTAATATGTAATATACAAAAGACTATTAATAATAGGCTTACTGGTCTATGAATTCTCATTAAAACCTTATCAAATTTAATAAGATTACATCTTCTCGCTATCCACTTTGCCACTAACATGCAAAAACAAATCAACGATAAATATCCAAAAACAATTCCCATATAAACATTCCCTTTCTAAACATATCGATTTAATATCTTTGTTATCTTTTTTTCAAAGCGTATAGGCATAACCTGCTTATCCTGCCCTGCCCAGACACATTTTCCAACATATTTCATTCCAGATGTTTTAAAGAATTCCTTCATGCTCCTAATGGCTCCTGCACTTTGTCCATACAAGAAAGAAAATGGCGCTGGTGTGTTACATGCCGTTAGCAGAAAATATTTTTGATTTTTAGATAATCTCGCTTTGGGAAATGTTTTGGTTTCTTCCATAACCACGCCTAACAACCTATCAAATAAATTTTTTACTACCGCTGGAACATTCGCCCAATAAACAGGTGCCGCAAGAACTACAACATCACACTCTCTAATTAATCTGCTAATCTCTTGCACATCATCTTTATGTACGCAATTTCCCGTTTTAATACATGTTCGACACCCATTACAATAACCTATATTCTGCTCATATAAGTTTATAGATGTAATCTGCCATCCTTGTTGTTCTGCTTCTTGCAAAACATACTTTAGCATAGTTCCTGTTGCCCCGTTTTTATGAGGACTTCCCAATAATGCAAGCAACTTTTTAGACATTATTATCCCCTCCCCTCAACTGCCAAGGAATTATACAACATATCAAATCCGTACAGCAAAAATTCTTTCTTTGATTTTTTTAAATGTTGAGTTATATATTCTTCTTTATTTGCAGCAAGTAAGATAACGCCTGATAACATACCCCAAAAAGAAAAAATGGTTGGTAAAATCTCAATATTGGAACGTATCTCTCTATTTTCTATTCCCGTTTTCAAAAAAGTATATAATAACTCGTTTATCCTCTCACCAACCAAAAAAGTTTCCTTTTCTTCCGGCAAAAAATGTGTTGTTTCAAAATCAATGTTGATTGTTTTAAGTACCATGCCAAAATAAAATGGATATTCCTCCTGATATTCTACTAACGCATTGCAAATTTTTTCATAGCATTCTTTGGTATTACTGCTACTTTCCAATGCATGGTTCATATAATCGTGTAATTTCTGCATGCTTTCCAATACCAGTACACTGACAAGCTCCTCTTTGTCCTTAAAATATACATATAAGGTCGCCTTGCTATACCCTGCTTCCTTTGATATATCATTCATTGATGTATTTTCTATTCCCTTTTTCATAAACAGTTGCTCTGCAACCATTGCTATATTCTTTCTATGCACACTTTGTGATTCTTTTTTTCTTCTTGCCATAACTAACAAACCTCCTATAATTGAACCGACGGTTTAATTATAGGAGGTGGTATTCTACTTGTCAAGCAAATTAATTTTTAATTTATTTACTCACATTATATACTTTTCAATCATCTTACCTCTCTCTGTTCTTCTTTTGATGCAATACATTTCTATCTTCCTTCAACTTTTTTTCCTGCTGTTGTATGCGTTGAAGTTTTCCTCTAAGACTATCATCCACTTTTTCTCCGGTCAGCTTCTCCCATTCTGCAACAGCCTTTCTATAATCGCCATATTCAGCCTTAGAAGCCTTATATTCTGCAAGGAACTCCTTCACATTCTTATATCCATAACCCTGCACAATACTTGGCAGATACCGCTTCATATTTTCTATCTGCGTCTGTAACTGTTCTATCTGTTCCTGCAACTCTTTACGCTGTTTTCCTTTGAAAACACCCTTCGTATTTGCAAGTTCTTTCTCCAGACTGCCAAGCTGTTTCTCCCTCTCATAAATAGCTTCATTCTGTTTCTCCAGCTTATGATAAATGTCGGTAAGTCTGTGAAATTTGGATGCAAGCACGGACTTGACCAGCATTTCCGGCACTGCTTCTTTTACAGTTTCTTTACTGCCTTTTACCTTAAATATCTCTCGATAATCTTTCCGTTCCGGCTTTGCTTCCGTGACGGTATCTGCAACCTTGTCCGCTTCTGTTTTCGCTTTTTTCAGTATACTGTTAATCAAAAGTTCCAACGCATAAATAGCAGTAATTATGATTCTTTTAAACAATGCCGGATTTCTTCCCGACTTTTGTATGGAAGCCCTTGCTTTCTGTCCGATTTCACTCTGTTTCACTTCCAAAATCTGTTGCTCCGGCACTCCGCTTATTAACGCCCTATCCACAGTCTGATTCCACATGATACGTGTCTTATTATCCGCCTGTATCTGCTCTGCTTTCGGATTATTCTTGCCAACCTTTTTCATGGGCAGATACACACCATTCTTATCGAATACTTTCAGCTTCTCCTTATCATCCCGCACATAAATATTGATAAGGTCTGTATAGGAACGCTTTACTTCATCAAGAAAACTGTCGCTCTTAAATCGGCTGTCCTTGATGGTAAAAATATTACGCTCATACACCTCTCCCTTTGGAATAATGCTACACCTACTTCGAAGCTGTCCAGCTTCATCCAGTATCTCTTTTTTGGTGCGCACATGCTTTCCGTTTTCATCATAAAACATGTTCCTTGTGGCAATCTTCTCCACAGGCTCATCAAGCAGCTTTCGTTCCGAAAAGATAAGGTGGATATGATAGTTGGTCTTGCGTTTGTTGTGGTGCAGGGCAGCGATACACACCACGCCATAATTTTGCATGAAGTTTTCCGTAAAAAGTTTCAGTAGCTTGTCCGGATCATAATCCACAAAGCTTTCCGGCAGTGCAATAATCAGTTCTCTTGCTTCAATGCACTTGCCTTCCGTTCCGCTTTTCTCAAACTCCTCCTGATTGCACTTGGCAAGTTCCGTCCAAAATTTACGGTCAGTTGTTTCATAAACTGCGTACAAATTTTCCTGCCTTGCGTGACTAGAGATATAGTTAATTCTTCCTTTTAAATTTGTCAGTTTTGACATTTGTATAAATGAATTTCTTACAATAGGCATTGCCCCCCTTTCTTTGAAAAATGATAGCGCTTTATGCTATCGTGAGTGGATGCATAGGCATCCGTTTACGAACTCATTGCCGTATCCGGCATGGACACAAATGCGACGGCATTTGTAAGGGCAGCTATGCTGACCTTTGCCCCCTGCAAGGGCGAAATACACAGAGCATAAAACGAAGTTTTGTGCGATGGGTGTATTTCGCTCTCAAACGCCGAGGGCTTGTGAGATAAGTCCTGCTTCCTGCCATTTGTTCCCTCAAATACCTTTTCCTTAATGATATTTACCGGAGCGTGCCACGCTCCCGTCCTACGCACCGAAGGAAAAAAATTACCATCTGAAGTCCCGGTGCATTCCCACCTTTTCCAGATACTCCTGCCTTGCCTTTTCTCTTTCTTCCTCAGTTGGTGCCGTCTTATATTTGGTATATAAATCCCGTCTAACCATCGCTTCCAACTTTTCCTCTAAACCTTTCTTTATCTCTGGCAGAACATCATCCATTGCCACCAAGTGATATTTCAAAAGTGCAAAGAATAATTCTTCGGAAATCTGTACATTTCTCAATCCATCAATCCATCCTTTCCATCATCATCCGTGACGGTTGTGACGATAGTGACGATATTTTCTATACAGCACCCAATACCTAAAATACCGTCACAACCGTCACATATCGTCACGCTTTCTCTTTCATAAGCTCAAGTTTTATCATCCGTCCGCTATGCTCCCTGCTGCTTGCATAACGGATACCATAATCTATAAACAACCTCTCTGCTCCAATATTCATCTTCCTTGTAAGTACATTAGGTTGCACTTCCAAATTCGGCAAAAGCCGTAACAGTTCCGAAGCGGTTCCGCTCCACAATGGATGTTCCTCTGATACCACATTTGCAATTGCTTCCAGTACAGGATCAGCAGGCTCTTTCCAGAGCTCCGTTTCTGCTTTTGTCAGTTTCCATACACACTTTTCTCTGTCAAAATCAAGGAGCAGTCTCTGGTCCTGCTGGTCACGCCCTGCCACCTCTAAAACTGCCTTGTTATCGGTCCTTTTTTCCTTCTGCATCACAAATGCTCCATCCGCAGCTCCCAGTAATCCGTTAGTTCCCGAAATCATATCAAAACTGTCCGAGGATTCCATCTTTCTTGTGTGGTGTACCACCAAAAGACAGATACCATGTTCATCACTGAAGTCTTTCAGTTTGGTTACAATTTCATAGTCACTTGCGTAACTAAATTTATCTCCACCGACTTCCCTTACCTTCTGCAGGGTATCAATGATAATCAGCCTTGCATCTTTATGCTCTTTTACAAACTGATTGAGCTGTTCTTCCAGACCATCACTCAGATTTTGGGACTGGGTAGCAAAATAGAGATTCTCACTGCTTTCCATTCCAAACATTCTTGACAAGCGTTTCTGTAATCTCGCATAATCATCCTCTAATGCCAGATACAAAACCGTACCCTTCCGCACCGGATAGTCCCACAAATCAATCCCCATGCTTACATGGTAGCCAAGCTGTGCCATGAAGAAAGATTTTCCTACCTTGGGTGCCCCAACAAAGAGGTAAGTACCTGCATAAATCAGCCCATCCACAATCGGTATCTTGGGTGGATAAACTGTATCATAAAGCTCCGTCATGGAAACAGTCTGCAACTCTACAACCTCATTTTTCTTTTCTACCAGCACTTCCGTGCCACAAACACGATTATTTATGGCTTGCAGATTGCCCTTATCGGGCAAATCTGCTATACTTTCCTTGTTGTAATTAGTAAGTGGCTGCTTCCCATCTGCGCCAACAGATGATACCGGAGCAGTCGCTTTTTTCATTTTTTCCATCCGTTAATCCTCCTTATCCTGTTGCAATCTGTTCATGGTCTCCGCTATCAGTTGGATGGTGTAAAACAGTTCGTCGTTTGCCTCACTGCAACACTCCAGACGCTTCAATTCCTCATAAATGTCTTCCATCTGATTGCGTAATGCCTTAAACACTCTCGGATTCCCCTGCACCACTACATCCCTGCACTGCAATCGTCTTATAATATAGTCCTGCTTGGTTAATCCTGATAAAGCCACTTGCGTATCAATGAGCTTTGCTTCTTCGTCTGATACCCGAAACGCTACCGTCTTGTTCCTCCATCTTCCCTTGTAATCTAAGTTCTTGTCCATGCTTCGTCTCCTTCCATTCTCTCTGCATCGAGCTTATCTGCCATTTCCGTCTGCTTGGTGGGAAATAAATGTGCATACCGGTAAGTAATATCAATACTCTCATGTCCTACTCTTTCCGCAATCGCCAATGCGGAAAATCCTATCTCAATCAAAAGTGAGATTGCACTGTGCCTTAAATCGTGAATGCGGATACGCTTGACTCCGGCAACCTTCGCACCTCTGTCCATCTCATGATGAAGATATGATTTGGTAATTTGAAACAGCCTTTGATCTTCACCAATCTCATACAGCATACCGATATACTCCTGCATTTCCTCACACAGAAACTTCGGCATCTTGATGGTGCGGTTGCTTTTCTTGGTTTTCGGTGTGGTAATCACATCCCTGCCATTTAACCGCTGATAGGACTTATTGATTATCAGTTCCTGACGTTCAAAATTAAAATCCTTTGGTGTAAGAGCAAGAAGCTCTCCGCATCGGATTCCCGTCCAATAGAGCATTTCAAACGCATAATATGAAATCGGCTTATCCATCATCGCATCCGCAAATTTCAGATATTCCTCTTTCGTCCAGAACAGCATTTCTTTGTGCTCTTCGCTTCCCATAGAGCCTGCTTTCTGTGCCGGATTACTTGGCAGATGATAATACCTTACTGCGTGATTGAAAATGGCGCTTAGCTGTGAATGAATGGTTTTAAGGTAAGTCGGGGAATATACTTCCCCATTCTCTCCCTTATAGGCAAGAAGCTCATTCTGCCATGCAATCACATCCTTTGGCTCAATCTCCGCAATCCTACGCTCTCCGAAAAATGGAAGTATTTTAGTTCGGATAATATGGCTCTTTGATTCCCAAGTGTTTTCCTTTACCCTCTTTTTCTTATCTTCCTCATAAATCTCAAAGAAGCTTGAAAAGGTCATGTCCAGCTTGGACTCACTTCTTAACATGACCTCATGCTCCCACGCAATCGCTTCACGCTTGGTTACAAATCCTCGTTTCTGTGTCTGCTTCCGCTCCCCCTTATAATTAGTGTAGCGGTAAATAACACGCCATTTGTCTCCATCTTTGTATACAGCCATTACATCATCTCCTCTCCTGTTTTATTCGCTGTAACATAATTTCTTGTGGAAGAAGCTGGTATTCACTCTTCCGGTAACTGTCAAATAACCGAGCTTCTGCATTTCCGCATTCAGCTCTCTGACAACCTTGTAGGCATAGGACTTGGAAACATTAAGCTCCTGTGCCACTTCATCCACCGTCATAAAACTCTTATTCTCCATGTGGATTCCCCCTTTCTTATTTTTTATTAACTTTTTTTGTTTAAGTCTGTATTTTGTATGATACTAAACAATTTTAGTTAAGTCAAGTACCTCCCAAGAAAATCTTAAACATTTTTATTTAAGTTTTTCTTGCTATCCTCATTGACACGTGCTATACTTACCTAAACAGATTTATTTAAGGAGGCATTACAATGGCAATCGGGCAACGTATTCGTTTTTTCCGTAATCGAAAAGGCATGACGCAAAAGCAACTCGGAGAAGTCCTCGGCTTTCTCGGCAAGACTTCTGATGTCCGTATGGCACAGTATGAATCAGAAGCAAGAACACCCAAGCATGACCTTGTCAAGGAAATGGCTGGTATCTTTGATGTCAGCACCCATGCTCTGACTGTGCCGGATATTGATACAAATATTGGTCTTATGCACACTTTCTTTGCGTTGGAAGATATGCGTGGTCTGAAAATCGGGGAAGTAGATGGAGAAGTTGTCTTACGCCTTGATAAATCCGACTATTCCACCTATTCCACAATGGATAAAATGCTTCGAGCATGGCTCGCTGAAGCCAAAAAGTGGGAAAGCGGAGAAATTACCAAAGAGGAATATGATGAATGGCGCTACAAATATCCGGAACTGGATACCCACCAAATCTGGGCGAAGGTCTACCCACAGGAGCTTTTTGATTTTATAGATGACTGTGCCAAGAAGGCTGAAAAAGAAGAAAAGAAAGAAGCAAAGCGTAAAAAGAAAAAATAGACATCAAAAAACCTTACCAATTTTCAGTTGTCATTTCTGAAAATCAGTAAGGTTTTCTTATGCTCATAAAGTAATCTCATTCATTGAATAAGGAAAATCTGTTGCCAAATCGTTGCCACGCATTAAACAAATTTGTTTGGAATCTGCATAAACACTGGACTTTTTAAGCACTACTTCTTATTCAAACTCGCAAAGTTTGGTTTGATGTAGGTTATTTTAATGTGGTTATCTA
>ENA-UOJQ01000832-UOJQ01000832.1-human-gut-metagenome-genome-assembly--contig:-P63-NODE-832-length-29491-cov-39.528401_pt1 | contig 29491 bp, 43 predicted proteins | sample MGYA00242352_ERZ723899 | MGnify/ENA metagenome assembly ERZ723899
GCCCTGGCGCCCTTCTTGTGGGTGCGGGTGTAGCCGCGCTTGTTCTTACCGTGACGGGGAAGGTCGCGCATTTCAAGGGTCAGGAAGACGCCCTTCCGGATATAGGAATACAGGGTCGACTTACAGATCGACGTCTTGAACTTCAGGCCCTTGACGCGGATTTCTCCAAGGACCGCCGCCGGCGAATAGCCGTCTTCCACGATCCGCCGTTCAATGTAGGCCGCCAGTTCGTGGTCGTCGCCGATCTTTAACTGTGGGCCTTTGTTCGTGCCGTTGTACTTCTTGACCGATTCGGCGACGTCACAGCTATAACGGACTTCCTCCGTCAGGTCGGAATTGGTGTGGATATACTGGCCGCGCTTCAGTTCATAATATACCGTTCGAAGGCTGACGCCCAGGGCGTCGGCGACGGCCTGTTTCGTCATACCCTGGCGAAGATACTTTTCGATATTCAGGCGATCCGTTCTGGTCAGTTGCTTGAATCTGCGACGCTTCATGGTGTTTCCTCCGTTCGGTAGAAAATAAAAGGCCCCGTCCTTTCGGACAGGGCCTTCGCGTTCACGCGCTCTGCTTTGCGATCTGTGCTTCGATCGCTTCCTTGATAAAGGCGTTCACGCTCATTCCGGCCGCCGCCGCGGCCTGGGCGATGATTTCCCTGTTTCCCTTCGGGACCGTTATTTCGATTCTGTCATACGCCTTCAGGTTGTATCGCTTGCTTGCGGCTGTCTGCGCCCTCGACATTGTGAATCACCTTCCTTCTGGTGCTTATTATATAATACCGGTAGTATATTGTCAAGCAGAAAAAAGCGGCCCTCCGGTTCTGGTCCGGAAGGCCGTTCATTCTTCGTCTTCGATCAGGTTTTCAAAGGCCACGCCGAAGACCGCCGCGAAGGCGCGGACTTCGTAGTCTGTAACCAGGCGGTCGCCGGATTCGATCTTGCTGACAACGTCCTGTTCCATGATCACGCCCTGGGTCTGCATTTTTGCCGCAAGGGCGGCCTGTGACCATCGTCGCGCCGTCCGAAGACACCGGACGCGGTTTCCACAGATATTCTTCCGGCCGTTGTAGTCGAACTTCTTCACGCCTGATCCTCCTGTTATGGGAATATCCCATATTCTAATTGACTTTAGCATAGGTTTCCGATATTCTTATGGTAATATCCCATAACCACGGGGTAAATATCAAAGGGAGGATTCTGTAATGGGTGCGAAGAACTGGGTCCTGGAAGGCGACTATAAACACAAGGCGGTCGTCATGCAAGGCGGGAAGGCCGTCCTGAACGTCGGCCTGTTGAAAAATCTGAAGCTTGATAGTTCCACGATCGAACAGATCGAAGTCGTGGACGAAGATTCGCAAAAAAGAATGGGTTCCGCCGTTGCGCGTGGCGCTGTCGGTTCTCTGCTTTTAGGCCCGATCGGCGTCGTTGCGGCCGCGACCGCGAAGACGAAGGGTGTCCATGTGGTGGCGGTTCAGTTCAAGGACGGGAAGCGGTCCCTTCTGGAACTGGACGACACACGGTTCAAGGCGATCAAACTCGCGATGTTCTGAAGAAAGAAAAGGCGCCCAGGGGTTCGTCCCCTGGGCGTCTTTCTATTTGAAATACTTCATGTAGCCGCGCTTCTTCAGTTCCTGTTCGAAGCGGCGCTGAAGGCGCGCGTCCTGGGTGCGCTTCGTGGCGTTGACGGCCCGTTCCAGCGTGTAGTGACCAGGGATCAGGGAATGAACGAACATTCCCCCTTGTGGGTCCTTTGGCTGGTAGACGAACGACTTCCCGTCCCAGTGACCAGGGACGAAGTGACCGCGGAAGCCGTATTCCAGGGGCTTCGCGTAGTCCAGATTATTGAAGACGTCGATCTTGTAGGCCGTGCCGGTCCTGATTGCCTTCGAGCTGCTCTTGAAGTTCCGGCGATAGTCGCCGGTATTGATGATGTTTTCTTCTGTGCAAATCTTCCTTGCCTGGTCACGGGCGAAGCGGCCTTCGCCGACCGCCAGGTGGTCCATGATCTCCGGAAGGTCGGTCTGAAGGGCGACCAGGGCCTTTCCGAAGTTCGCCAGACCGTCCAGCTTCATTCCCATCGTCAGACCTTCTTCGTGTAGGACAGACTGATCCAGCCGGCGCCGGACTTCAGGCGGCCCCAGTTCCCCTTCTGCTCGACGATGGTATAGACGCCGCGGTCCTTGATCTGGCCGGTGACAGCGTAGGACGTGCCAGGGCCTTTTCGGATATTCAGGACGGACGTCGTGATCCGGACCAGGTAGGGGGCGAAGGTGGAACCGCTGGGCTTCGGGTCCGGCTTCTTCTCCGGCTCCGCCGGCGCGGCGCCCAGGCGTTCGTTCACCTGTTTCGCGATCTGGCCGTGGAGATTATAGAGATAGTCGCCAGGACAGGCTTTGTTCGCGAACCAACGGTGGACGGTCATGTTCTGCTTGTTCACCTGGCCGATCAGGGACTTGTCGCCCTTCCACAGAAGGGCCTTGATCCCGTTCCGACGGCAAATATCCGCCAGAAGGTCGACCAGGGCCGCCAGGGCCTGATCCGTCACCTTGTAGGGGTGGGTCGTGTCGGACGCGACTTCGATCGTCACGGCGCGGTTGTCGTTGGCGCGGGAAGAACTGCACCAGGAACGGTCCTTTTCCTCCACGGAAAGGCCGATCGAACCGTCCTTGCCGACGACGTAGTTCGCGGAATATTCGCGATTCGTGGTGGCGAAGAAGTCACAGCCTTGCTTCGCCGTCCACTGGCCGACGATACAATGGATCGTAACCGTGTCGATCTTATGATTCCTGGGGCTGGTCCGGTGCGGACTGATCCTGGAATACGTCACTAACGGGCTGTTGCTCATGGTCGATTCCCTCCTTTTCGGGTGCGATGTCCGCCGGCGTGTTTAGGATCGCGACGAACTTTGTAAAAGCTTCCTTGATGTACTTACAGGCGACCAGAAGGACTGCGCCGACGATGATCAAATCAGCGAATAGTTCCGCGTACTCTTCAGGGATCGTCCAGCCGACTTCCGTCGCGAAGATCGGAAGGGTGGTGATCGCGATACACAGAAGGGTCAGTCCGACGATGAACGTCAGCGCCTTCAGGCCGCCGGTCGCCAGCTTCTCGCGGCTGAAGGGTTCACGGTTGATCTTGATGTTATACCACAGGGAGAACACGACGTTCGCCAGGAAGGCACACAGGAAGATCGCCATAGCATAGACGATCTTGACCAGGTTCCCGATGATGATTTCAAACATAGGTTCATTCCTCCTTGTCGACCAAGTCGCCATACTGCCGGCGAAGCTTGATCCTGTTTTCTGTTTTTGCCTTGCTGTAATAGAATCCGGTCGCTGTGGCGGCTTCCCCGAAGATGGCCGGTATCAGGTACGCCAGGGCTTCCGTGTTGCTGGTTCTCCACACCATGACACAGGTGAAGACCGTCACGGCGATCGTGACGGCCCCAACTGTGCAAACGATGATTTTGGAGAACTCGCGGTGCGGTTTACTGCGCCTTTTCAAGGTCTTCGATCCGGTGGTTCGCGACCTTGATTCGCTCTTCGATAAGGGCGGCCTGTTCTTCCAGCTTGAAGGTCCGTTCGATCACGGAATTATGCTTGTCGACCTTCTCTTCCAGCTTATCCAGGCGATAGGCAATCAGGGCGGAACTTTTCCGGTTCGCCAGGTAGGCACCGGCCAACGTGCCGACCATAGAAAGAACGGCGATGATGATCCCTTCGGTCATGCCGTCACCTCCGTCCAACCGTAGACGCCAGGTTCCCAGACGTTCGACGCGACGTCGGACGTCCAGTGCTTCCCGTTATGGGACACCTTCGCGCCGGCGTTATAGGCGTCATGGGCGCCGACCGGCTGGGACCATTCCGGCCATTCCTCCGTCGGGTCGCCGATCTTCGACCACAGGGACGCGGCGGCCGCGGGGGTCCAGTCGGCTTGCGAAGTGTGGTCCTGGTTGCACCGGTACAGGTCGGAACCGTAGCGGCGGATATTGCCCTTTTTGTAGGCGATCGGGTAGGCCCAGGGGGCGAACTGCTCGACGTTCTCCGTGGCGGTGACGTCGTCGATCTGGCCGCCCTCCGCCAGGACCACGAAGGCGATGGACGCCGCCGCCGCGATCTGGGTGACAGGGTTGTTCTTTTCCTGTTCCTGGGCTTCCTTCATGCTGACGGTTTCGCAGTCGTGCGAGTTGAAAGACATTTTGCTTCCCTCCTTTCATCAGGCGAAACGGATCGTCGCCTGGGTGATCTCGATTTCCTCCGTTCCCTTCAGCAGATAGAACCGATAGCCCAGGCCGTAGCCATTTGCGACGGTGCTGTTCGCGAAGGTGTGGACCAGGCGGTTCGCCTTCTCCGTGATGTCCTCCCAGACGGGGTTCGTGTCGAACGGGTTGTTCGTCACTTCCAGGTGGAGCGTGGAACCGGCCGGACGGTCGGACGGGTACAGGGAAACGAAGACCTTCGTGACCTTCGCGTCGGTGTTGAAGGCGCGGGCCGCGGCGATCCTGGTGACGGTGCGGCTGAAGGTGATGTTGCGGACGGCCGTCCCGCCGGCACCATCGGACGCGGTGATCTTCAGGACGTGGGTCCCCGCGATCAGCCTGATCCAGACGGGCGACAGGTCGGCGGTGTTCTGGGCGCCGGCCGTGGCCGTGTAGGTGCGAAGGGTGATCGTTTCGGCGCCGTTGGTCAGGGCTTCCGTCACGGTCAGGGTCTGGGTGGCGGACTGGGCGTCGGTGACGGTGTATTTGTAGGTGAAGGGGTCGGTCTTTGCGCCCATGTTCTGGTCGGAACCGCTGATCACGGGCGGGGTGTTGTAGGAAATGGCCTTTCCGGAACCGGTGCAATACGCCGATTCATTCCCGACCGCGTCCACGGCCTTCACGCGCGCGTAGTAGGTTGTTCCGCTGGACGGGACCGTGTCCTGGATCGTCTTCGCGGTGGTGATCCCGATCTGGGTCCAGACGCCGGAATCCACCTTCCTTTCCCAGACGTAGGAAATGGCGTCGCCCTCCGGATCGGTAGAACCGCCCGTCGAAAGAACCAGGCTGTTTCCGGCTTGCGGTGTGCCGTAGGAAATAGAAGAAGGATCAGACGGCGGCTGGTTCCACTGTAAGATATAGGCCCCGTCGGTGTCTGTTGAATCGGATACCAGATTCCCAGATTCCAAATACAAAGCCGGCCGGACGCCGACGTTGCCACGGAACGCGTCGCTGTAGTCCAGACTGCCGTCCGTGCCGACAAGGCGCGCATAGTACGCGTCGCCGGCGTTCGGGGTTCTAAGCCACCACCACCAATAAGAAGACGCGTTCAGACTGGAACTTGTATATTCCGAATTGCTGACAGCTTCGGCGGTCGGGTAGCACTGGCGGCGCGCGGCACTGGAAAAGTAGGACCACAGGGTCCCTTCGGCCACGCCGTTTTCGTTGGACAGGCCGACTTCGGTATTTGACAGAAGAAAGACCTTTCGAGTAATGTCTTCATAACCGCCGCCGTCGGTGACGGTATTCTTTGCGACACGGATCACGGCGTCCAGGATAGCCTTTCGGAAGTCCGCTTCGAAGTTGGACAGGAATCCGGCTCCGGTGTCGTATTCGTTGTAGTTGCTCCACACGTTGGCGTTGTTCGGCGGTGCGTCGTAGCTGTGCTGTGCGGCATACCAGGACGCGGACGCGCTGTTCAGCCACTTGTCGATGTTGGAAACGGAATAGCGGTTGTTTCCGTAGTTTCGGCGGTCATTGTTGCCGTTGCTCGGCTCCTTCGCGTCGAAGCATTTCAGTGTGATCATGCGTTCCGTCACCAGGCCCGTTCGGCCCTGGGACGTGTCCTGTGTGCCGACGATCCACCGGATCGCCTGTCCGTTGTACTTTGTGTTCGCCGACTTGACGACGCTTCCAACGGGCAAAGCGGATAGAGATTTCGCCATAGGGTTTTCCCTCCATTTCTTCCCTGAACAGGTTGAAGAACAGGTCGTCGATCTCGCTGATCAGGTGATAACTGTTTCCGTGGTCTGCGTGACCGGTCCAGGAATTATAAGACTGAAGGGCCGTGTCGAAGTCGACACGGCCTTCGTCTACCAGGTGGCGGAACTTCTTGATCTTCCGCCTGATCCGGTTCTTGCTCTCACGGCGTACCTTCCGGACGACCTTTCCGCTGTCCGTCAGGTAGGTCCGAAAGCCCAGGAAGTCGATTCCCTGGGATAACGGGAATATGGCCGTCTTCTGGTTCAGTTCCAGGCCCATCGGGACCAGGAACCGGCGGATTTCTTCAAGGCAGAACTGCAAATAGGCCCTGTCTTCGTGTATCAAATAGAAGTCGTCCATGTAGCGGCCATAATACTTGATTCCCAGACGTTCCTTGATCATGTGGTCCATGTCGGACAGGTACAGGAGCGCGAACCATTGTGAAGTGTGGTTCCCGATCGGAATACCTGGCCCTTCCGTGGAATCGACGATCATATCCAAAAGCCACAGGACGTCGCGGTCCTTGATCAGCCGGCGAAGCTGGCTTTTCAGAACGTCGTGATTGATACGATAGAAATACTTTCGGACGTCGCACTTCAATACCCAACCTTCGACGCCGTTCTTCCGGTAGTAGGCCGACATGAACGACTTCAGGCGGTCAAGGCCGAAGTGGGTCCCTTTGCCCTTCTGACTTGCGTAATTGTCATAGATGAACGTCTTCGAAAGGACCGGTTCAAGGACCTGTTCACATAAACAGTGCTGAACGATCTTGTCGCGGAAACTGTTATACATGATCAGCCGTTCCTTCGGTTCATGCACATAGAAGCAGTTATACGGGGAAAGGCGGTATTTGTGGTGCTGAAGCATGACCTGAATGAACAGAAGGTTTTCCAGGACGTTCGCTTCGTACTTGCACACGGAATACTTCCACCGTTTCCCTTTGCACGCTTCTGTAAACGATTGATATAGATTGTTGAAGTCTGTTACAGACGCGAAGTCATGGGTGGGCGTTCCATGATCTTTCATAATAGAAAAATCCTCCTTGACGCTGATAGTCCGGCCGTCGCTGTTGAAGGCCTTTCGTCGTCAATCATGTATTTACCGAAGGGACTGTCGCGGCCCTTCGGAAGGAAACGATCTCCTTTGTTGGTGATACTCTGTTTTCAGGCTTTCCGCCCTAATCAGTCCCGTTTTCCACCAAATCCGGCCGGACGCCGTTGTTGCCGTTGTACGCGTTGTTGTTGTTCAGACTGCCGTCCGTGTTGACATTGCGCGCGTTGTTCGCGTTGCCGGCGTTCGGGGTGACAGATCGTTCCCTAATGAATTATGATCAGCCTTCAGGGATCGGGCCGGCCGGCTCCACGGGGATTCCCGTCTTCCGTTCGGCGTCGTACCATCGGGCGGTCATACATTTCACGTCGACCGTCAGCTTCGTCCAGTAGTCGAAGGTCCCGCTGTCGATATAACCGCGGTCCTTCGATAGCTGGATCATGTGGAGAAGTTTCTTGCACTCCGTCAGCGCGGCGCGCTGAAGCTTCAGTCGGTCGGCCTTGTCCTGGTCGTCCATAATGGGAAAGATTTCATTCGCTTCGACCAGGTTGTCATAGATTGCCAGGGCGTGTCCCTGGATTTTGTTCGTCACGGAAAATCTGATCTTCTTCGGAAAACGCGTCGCGTTATCCGTGATCGTCAGGGTGAAGTGGATCATCTTGTCCGCAACGGGCAGAATGTGAAGCGGGCTTTCGCCCTTGCTCGGTTGGCTTCGCTGATAATTCTTTCGCGATCCCATTGATACACCTTCGATTCCGGATATTCTCGATCACGGCGCCGTCGCCGGTAAAGTCGAAGCCGTAGTCCCGAAGGACCACGGCTTCTTCCGTCCCGTCATAGGTAACGCCGCAAAGAACCACGCTGTCGCCCTCACAGAAGCCGCACACGGGACGAAGTTCCGTGAATAGGTTCGATATAAGGCATGACGTTTCCGACGGCGTGGCGGCGATCCTGGTCATAAATACAGACGGTTCCGTGTCTGATCCAGAATCCCTTCGGGAACTCCGGTCCCGTCATAGCCCTTCCAGTAGGTAAGCTGTGCGGGGGCGAAGGTGTGGGTCACTGTGGTTCCGGTGAAGCCGGTGTTTAACTGCTCCTTGATCGCTTCAATGTCGCTGTCCTGGCGGCGCTGGACCTGTTCCGTGTTCTCTCCGGTGGTTTCGTTGACAGTGTCCGCGGCCTGAGAGTGGAACAGGGGCGCCGCGTAGGCGGTCATTTGCGCGCGGGTGACGTAGGAACCAGGGGCGACCTGAACGGACACGGACGCGGCTTCCTGGTTCGTCACGAAGACGGCCAGGTCGTGAACGTGGACGGTGTCCGCGTCTTCTGTGAAGGACGTCGCCGGAAGGACGTTGTCGGTGTCGCCGCCGTCCAGCCAGCCATAACAGAACATGATTTCCGCGCCGTCGATGTTCTTCCCGTAGACGGCGACTTCTCTGATCCAGACGGGGGCGTCCAGGCCTTCGTTCGTCACCTGGACGGGGATTCGCATGATCGCGGGGTCGCCTTCGATCAGATCCTTTTCGCCCAGGCTCACGGCGACGTTCTCCGGTGTCACGATCCCCGTCAGGGTGTTCGGGCTGACGGTGGCGACGCCGCTTCCGGCCGCCGCGTGTGTCAGGATCAGCGGCTTTCCGGCCGCGATCAGGGCTGTCAGGGCCGCCGCGCCGGTGTCCGTGACGATAGACTTGAATCTTGCCATGTGGTTTTCCTCCTTATGTGGCCGGCGTGTAGACGTGCCGGTTCATAGTGACCATGACGGAACAGGCCGCCGCCTGGGCCGGTTCGTCCTTCTGTGGAATGTCCGCCGTCAGTCGAAGGACCAGGTTCGCGGGGATCATCTGGCCCAGGGTGGCGATCAGCGCGTCGCGCTGTGAATAGCCTTCCAGGCGGATTCGAATGAACAGATCATAGGCGTGTTCGTCCAGGGTGACGGTGAAGTCGTCCGTGATGGTCTTCAGGTACTTCAGAAGGGTCCTGTAAGTGTAGGGAAGCTGGTCCAGGTACTTGATCAGGATTCGTTCGCGGCGCGCTTCCAGGGTGTCCCCGTCGGCCGCGTGAAGGCCCATGATCGCTTCCCATCGCTGACAGCCATATTCGGTCAGGGTCGACAGGAAAAAGTCGTCAGCGGCCGTCCTGACGTCGCCCAGGGCCTTTTCGAACTCTGGCTGTTCTGCGTTCGCGATCTGCTGGAACTCGACCAGGTCCTGAAGGCACCGCGGCCAGTAGTCTTTAAGCTTCATTCGTGATCCCTCCCATGACGGGGATCGCGTCGGACGCCAGGGCGATATTCTGGGTTCCGCCGTTGATCTTCGTTCCGGTAATGTCGATCACGCCGTCCACGGACAGGACCTTCGTTTCCACCTGGGACACGCGGACGGTGATTCCGGACTGGTTCGCCCAGTCCTTCGCCAGGGCCGCGAAGTAGTCGTTGACCGCCTTCGTGACGCCGGCCTTCACGGTGTCCCATGTGTAGCCGGCGGCGAAGGTCAGCTTGAAGGACACGTTGATCTTCGTTCCGGTGACGCCGGTGACGGTGACGACGTGGCCGATCGGCGCGATCCCGACGCCTTCGCCCTGGTTCTGGGTGGGGTCGACGGCGGTCTGGACGGTGTCAACCAGGGTCGAAGACGGAACGCTCCAATCGCTGTCAACGAAGACGATCTTCACTGTCCCGCCGCCGTTCCAGACGGGGATCACCTTCACAGCGCCCACGCCCTGAAGAAGTTCGACCTTCGTCCGGTAGTCGGCGATATTGCCGCCGTATGCCTGGGCTTCCAGGCTTGCCTTGTATCGGGCCAGAAGGTCGGCGTCGCTCTCTTCGTCTTCGCCGTTGATCAGAATGTCGGCCAGACGCGCCGCGCCCAGGCCTTCGACATAGTCGATCGGGAAAAGGGTTCCCTGGTACTGGTTGCCGGCGGCTCCGGCCGTTTCACACAGAAGTTTGAACTGGCCGGTGGCGATCTTCTCCGTCACGACGTAGTTCAGGGCGTCGCCGGAATAGCGAGAACCGATCGGGACGTCCATCGCTCCGCCGTCCCCGTCCTCAAAGTAGCCCTTGCGGATCGCGGCTGTGGCCGGCGTCCGAAAGACGCTTCGTTCCTGACACTTCCTGGTCAGGTCGTCGCCTTCCTCTGTATCAGGGAAGGCGCGGTCCATCAGATACGCAAGTTCAATATACATGATCGCCAGTTCGGCGGCGGCCGGTGCGATCGCGTCATAGACGACCGAACCTTCCCGCTTGTCGATGGAAGCGGCCACGCGGGAAAGGCACCGGTCCATGATGTTTTCGAAGGTCATGTTTTCATACAGCATTGTCGCCGACCTCTCTTTCGATAGGGATTTCGCCGAAGATGGTTTCGGCGGTGAACTTCACGGTCGCCGTCCGCTTGTCGATCTGGGACACTTCAAAGTCGGTGACGTCAGTGATCCGGCTGTCCGCCAGAAGGGCTTCCGTGATAACGCGCTTGATTTCGCTTGCAAACACCTGATAACTTTTCCCGACGACTGCGTCCAGTTCGATTCCGTAGTTCCAGGAATAAATCAGGTAGGCGAACCGTTCCGTCTGAAGGATTTTATAGATCGCTTGCTTCATGGCTTCCGTTTCGTCGCAGAAGCCGCCGACACGGCCGGCGTCGAAGTCGATCTTGTAGGTCCGCGAAGGGGCTTCGGCGGCGGTCTGGACTTCCAGGTCTTCGCCGATCTTCACTGTGGTCGCGTTTGGAATCATAGGCTATACCCTCCCCAGGACAAGAAAGGCCTGTCCGCCCTGGTTGCGAAGTAAGATCACTTTGTCGCCGACGGCCAGTCCATAATAATATTCCGACGTTTTGTCGGTGTTGGTTTGGTAGTTGTTCTTCAGGGTGTGGGAATGGGAAGCGAAGGCCGCTTCGCCGCTTCCGCCGCCCTTTTCCATCGTGGAAGGGGCGTCCTTCATGCCGGTGTGGTAATGCGTAGGATAGAAGCCGGCCCGAAGTTCCTTCGGAACGACGATCGCTTCGCCGGATATGTCGAAGCGGTTGTCGACGCGGATCGTCAGGGGCGACGTCTTTGTCACCTTCCCGAAGAACCAGGCCGTCGGCGCTCCGGCGGCGGTGGTATTCTCCGCGACTTTCTTCATGGTTTCTAAAAGGCCCATATCACACCACCTTCAGTTTCAGCGTCATTGTTTCCTTCAATAGGTCGTGCGTGGCTTCCTCGATCAGGAAGAAGGACTTCACGCCCACGGCGCCGATCCCGATATACAGGACGCGGCCGGCGCGGACAGACAGGTCAGAAAGCGCGTCCAGACTGAAGGATCGTGACGGCCTGTTGTAAAGTTCCAGCATTTTCGCGCCCCGTGCCTTGATCTGGGCTTCGTTCATGCTTTCGTCTACCGTTTCATAGTCCTGAAGGATTCCCCACAGGGTCATGTTCTTCGAATCCTGGTAGATATAGACGTCGCGCTTGCCGGTCGTCTTGTTGTCCTTGACCAGTTTGATCTTGTTGTAGGTGTCGGAATCTATGTTCTGTTCGTAGGTGAAGCCGGTCGCAAGGCTCCCGTCGCCCACGAACAGGTCCAGCTTCGCCGTTTCGACGTCCGTGATCGCCAGGGAACCGAAGTCGTCCCACAGGACGAACATTTTCCCCGTGTTGATCAGGGTCAGGTCGATCGCCTTCAGGGCGATGTCGAAAAGGGTCTGGCCGTCTTCGATCATGGAGGGGATCGCGTAGCCTGTATTCGCCAGGGTGCCGGTCTTCAGCTTGAAGTCTTCGGCGATCTGCTTCACGATCTGGTCGGCGCGTTTGCCGGTGAAGACATAGGTTTCCTTGTTTTTCTTCAGATACCAGGTCTGATCGTAGGCTGTGACCTGGACCTGGTCCTTTTCGTTCTGGCTGATCTTCACGACGTAGCCATAGAAAAGGCCCGTGGAACCGTTCTTCAGGACCAGGATTCCGCCAGGGTTCCACGCCACGGCGTTGTCGACGATCGCGGTCACGGTCAGGGAAGCGGGGGAACCGGACCTTTTCGTCGTCCACTTTGCCGCCGTGATCAGCGTCGTCACGTCATGCGCGGCGCCGGTCACGTTGTTCTGGTAAAGAATTGTGATCGCCATATCAGGGGATCGTGAACGTCTGTCCAGGGTAGATCAGGTTCGGATTCTTCCCGATCGTCCCCTTGTTGGCGTTATAAATCTTCGTGTAGTCCGCCCCGTTGCCATACAGCGCCTTCGCGATGTTCCACAGGCAGTCCCCAGACTTCACGGTGTAGGTTTTCGGCTGACTGGCCGGCTGGCCGGCCCTGGTCGGTTCCTGGGTCTTCGCCGGTTCCGACTTCTGGGCGGGAAGGCTGATCCGCTTCGCGGAATAGTCCCGCCATTCATACAGCTTGATCGAATAGTAAAAGTCGCCCAGTTCGCCGGACCTCTCTTCGTATTCGAAGGATTCCACGCCCATTTTGACGTTCATATCCAGGTCCGTTCCGGTGATCAGGAAGCGAAGGGGCGTCTTGCTGTCCCTGGCCGCCTGGATTGCCTGAATAATGGCGGTCGGGTTCCGGACCTGGCCCGTGGTATAGGGCGCGCTGGACTTTGGGAAGAAGCTGTCCCATTCGATGGTTCGAAGGCCCTTCTTCCGAAGGATCAGGATTTCGCCCAGTTCAAGGACCGTCGTCCGTTCATTCTTACCAGGGGAAGACACCTTCAGGGAAGCGGGAAGGACAGGAATGTCGATTTCCCGCCCCCCCGCGATCAGGGTCATTCTGTATCGGCTCATTAGTTATACACTCCTTCCGCGGCGGCGATGAACTCGCCTTCCAGCTTCCGTTCGATCGCGCTGACGACGTCGTCCAGGTCTACGCGCTCGCTGATCTGGGCGTCCATCGCGACAGTCGGGGTCAGGGTGACGAAGTTCTGGACATAGCGCATTTCCGCCACGTCGCGAAGGAACTTCAGGTCTTCGTCGGAGATATTGACGTCGCTGTCGATCTTGCCGACGGAACCGACGCTGTCCAGGTCCCCGCCGTTGATCGTGCCGGTGGCGCGGGACACGTCCCAGGAAGAAGTCAGACTGTCCAGCTTGCCGGTGATCTGGGAAAGGTTGTTCGCGATCCCCTTCGCGCCGGTGGACCAGGCGGCCGCCGTGCTGGCCGTGTCGATCTTCTCCATACGGTCATAGCGGACGGCGTTTTCTCCATAGCTGGCTTCGATCTTTGCCTGAAGGCCGCTTCGCCAGTTGCCGACGGTGTCCGACAGGCTCGATCCGAAGACAGCGTCGATCGCGTTCGCTATGGTTTCCAGGACGCCCAGAACAGAATCCGCCAGTCCCAGGAACAGACGTTCAATGGAGCCGATCGGATCGACGAAGACATTCGCGAAGAACTCCGCGAATGTGGCGATGAAGTTCCAAATGTCGGCGATCAGGTTGTAGCCGAAGGCGTACAGGCCGCCCAGAAGACCGCCCACGAAGCCCACGACGTCTTCGATGGTGACGCCGGCGTCCATCGCGGCACGGATCAGAAGGGCCACAAGGGCGATCGCAAGGACCAACGGCGCATTTACAAGCGCCCAGGCCGCGGCCTGTGCAAGGATAGGCGCCACGGTCGCCCATAGACGGGTGATCATAACGGGAAGAAGAACAATCGCGATAGCCGTCAGGATCGCGGACACGGTGGGCCAGTTGTCGACGACCACCTGGGCGATCCAGGACACGCCGTTCGCGACATAGCCCAGAAGCCCCATGACCACGTTCAGGGCAACACAGACGCCGTCCAGGGCGCCGGTGTTCTGAATGGTGTCCAGAAGGTTCGTCACCGCCGTCAAAAGGCGCATGACGCCGACGACCAGCTTCTGTCCGGCCGCTTCGTACAGTTGCCCGATCTTGTTCTTGAACTGCTCGATCTTGCCGGTGGGGGTGTTGGCGTAGGATTCGGCCAGTCCGGCCCAGGACTGATTGATCACGTCGTTGATCACAGCGACCTTTTCCATGTCGGTTCCGGTTTCTATGATCTTCTGCTGTGCTTCAGTCAGTTCGAAGCCCTTCTTCTTCAGGCCGTCATAGGTGCCATCTAAGGCCTTGCCAAGCTGGGTCGCGTATTCGACCATCTGGCTTTGATCCACAGACGGGCCGCCCATGCCGGCGGCGTAGTTGGCAAGGGTCCCCATAGCCGCGGAAAGGGCTTCGGGGTCCTTCAGATAGGTTCCCAGTTCGGCCGCGCCGGCGACGAAGGTGTCGCCGCCGAAGGTAGTCTTCGATTCAAGGGCGGACGCCCTGTCGCGGATCGCGTCGAAGGCTTTCTGGTCCATGCCGGCGTTCTTCATAACGACGCCCAGTTGGACTTCGGCGTTGTACTGGTTCGAAAACTCTTCCAGGGCCTTTTGAATCTGGCCTTTGACGGCGGCGACTGAAAAGACCGCCAGGGCCTTCTTGATCAGGCCTTCCGTTCGTGACCAGGCGTCGGAAACTTCTTCCGCCCCCTTGCCGGCGTCCCTCTGCCTGTTGATAAAGGCGTCCAGGCGCTTTCGGGCGCGGTCGATCAAAGACGCGCTGTTTTCCAGGGTCCGGCCAGGGTTCACGGCCTGGGTGGCCTTGTCCGCAGACCTGGCGGCGCGCTCCATTTTTTGAAAGGCAGACGTGATCCGCTTCAGTTTCGCGGACATACCGTCGCGGATCGTCATAGGTGTCGAAACACCAGGCACTGTTCATCACCGTCCTTTCTTCCCCCGCCGCGCCGCGGCCCGTTTCTGCTCCTTCTTCTCTTTCTCGACCTGAAGGTCGATGGAAGCATAAATGAAGGCCCGTTCCCGAAGGGGAAGGGCCATCAGCGCGCCAGGGAGGATTTTCAGCCGGTGAAGGGCGTAGTGTGCATAGACGGCTTCGCCGTCCGCGTCTTCCTCACGCTCTCCACCGGTGATCAGTTTTTTGCTTCTTCGCGAAGGTCGTTCACGTCGTCGGTGAAGCCGTTGACGTCCTGGATCGCGACCAGAAGGTCGACGAACTGTCCAGGCTTCAGAAGGACGTCGATCAGGGCTTCGGCGCCCATGACGCCATACTTCGCCTGAAGGTCGGCGTCCTTGAAGTTCGGGTCCACGCAACAGGCGATCACAAGGCGGTTATTGTAAAGGTCCATATCGGTTTCCGTGGTCTTCTGGTGGGTCTTCTTGTCGAAGTTCACCTTCTGACAGGTCTTCCGAAGGGCCTTGTTTTCGCCCTCTGTGATCGACTTGACGGTGAAGGGGACGGGGAAGCCGCTGATCGCGACTTCCGCCGTCACCTGTGCGCGCTCTTCGCTCTGCATAAGAAATTCCTGAAGTTTACCCATTTGTAAGTCCTCCTTCTGAATGGTGGTGGTTAAATCTTATTGAAGGCCTTCAGAATGTCGAAGTCCTCAAAGGTGAAGTCCGCGTCTTCGTCCAGGGCGTCGTCGCTGTCGCCGTCCAGCTTCGCCAGGATCACGGAATCCAGGTTACAGCCGATCAGAAGGGTCGTCTGCTTGCCGGCGGCGGATTCTTCGTCATCGTTCTCGACGACCATGTCGAAGTAGACGTCCACGCCGGTTTCCTTCCACTGGCGGATCAGTTCGCGGAACAGGGGCGTCATGTAGTAAAGGGTCATGGAGCCGGTCCCGTTGGCGCCGGTGGTCTTATGGCCCGTCATGCGCTTCCCGATCGCCTTCACTTCGGACTTGCTCTTCTCGACGGTGGCTTCGATGGTCTTCGCGAAGAACAGTTCTTCGTTGTTGCCGTTGATCTTCGCGTAGGCACGGCCGGCTTTGCCGGAAATGGTATCAGGTGCGTTCAAAGTCTTCATTCTGGGTCACTCCTTTCGTCAGTTCACGACGACGGTCATATAAAGCTTTTCCATGCTGTCGTTCGGCTGAAGGGCGCAGTCGACAGCGACGTCGCGCTTCCCGTCGCCCTGCTGAACGGTGATGTCGTCGGACTTGAAGTTGCTGATCGCGTCGATCGACTGATACTGAAGGGCCAGGGACACCAGGTCAGCCTTGAAAAGTTGGCGGCCGGTGTCGCTGTTCGTCACCAGGCCGATATAGGATTCGCCGAAGATACGGGCGACGTCGTTCGCCCAACCGTCCATGACGCGGACGACGCGGTTCGACGTCCAGTCGGAAGACATATTCTGGCCGATGGTGGTCAGGCTGTTGATGTCCGTCAGGACACGGGCCTTTCCGTAGTCGGCATAGAATACGAACTCGCCGGCCTTGATCGCGGCTTCGAACTGGGACTTCGTATATTTGACGTCCACGTCCACGGCGTCGTCGTAGGCGGTGTTCGTCAGGGATTCGTTCACTTCCGCGCCGGCGGAAGCGCCAGTTACCCAGGCGACGGCCTGGTCGCCGGTGACGGTGGTCCCGTTGGTCAGGACGACGCCGTTCTTCACGTTGATCAGGCCCATGTGGTCGCCGACGTAGCCATAAAGGACGCCGACGATCTTCTTCCCTTCGTCGTCACGAAGGCGCTTGACGAAGGCCGCATACAGGGACTTGATGTCCTCCACGGTGCCAGGGTAGCCGATCACGTTGAAAGTTTCCACTTCGAAGGCCGTCAGGGCGGCGGTGTGCTTCGAAGCGTTGACCGTGGCGTTCGTGCCGCCGGTCAGCGCGGTCGCGGTTGCGGCCGTCAGGGTGGCGACGGTGCCGAAGGTGACGAAGTCATTCGCGACCAGGGAAGCGGCGCCGCCGGACTTCGCGACGGTCTGGCTGTCCATGACCATATCGTCAAGATAGGTCACGACGTCCATTTTCGTCGCGTCGTCGACGTTTGTGACCACGGCGACCTTGATCGCGTTTCCGCGGGTGCCGCCATACTTCGCGGTAACGGTCATTCCGCCGACCGTGCCGCTGGCCTTCGTGCCGCCGCCGTTCACGCGGTAGATCAGAAGGGTCTTCGCGCGCTTCATGGCTTCGCGAACCAGAAGGATATTCGCGTCGGTGGGATCGTAGCCGAAGACCTTCAGGCTGGTCGCGTTGAAGTCTGCGGCGTCCAGTCTGAAGACCTGGCCTTCAGGTCCCCAGTTCAGTTCCAGGGGAAGGGCCGCGACGCCGCGTTCCCCCATTTTGGCGTTCGTTCCCATGCTCACGAAGTTGATGTAAGCGCCAGGAAGAACCTTGTTCTGTACGGTGAAAGAACCTCCACCAATAGGCATAGTTACACGCTCCTTTCAAGGAAGTCGGTCACAAGGCGGACCGCTTCTTCCCGTGTGTAGGTCTGGCCGTCCTTCAGGATCGCCGCGACGGCGTCCTGGGGGACGCCCAGGGTTTTAGACTTGACCAGTTGTTCCTTTGTGAAGACCGGCGCTTCCTGGTCGACGGCGACGGTCTTTTTCTTCTGGGCCATTTGTCAGACCTCCGATTTGATCGTGTTGTTCTGATCCAGATAATACATGGGCGGGATCACGTCGGGCGTGATCACGAAGTTCAGTCTGGCGTCGAAGCGGAAGGAAAAGAACCGTTCGTCGCCGTCCTGGTTTGCCGCGATGTTCGTCAGCCGAAGCGACCGGAAAACGTCCTTCCCGCCCTCGGTCTTCTCGAAGACGGAAAGGGTTTCGAAGTCGTCCAGCATAGCTTCCAACCAGGTATTGAAGGACAGGTTGTCCCTGTCCGCCTGAAGATAGCAGACCTCGAACCGCGTCGTCCTGACGCGGCGGCGGTCCAGCTTCTGTTCCTGGGTGGTTTCGATCATGCGGACATAGAAGTTCCCGTCAGCTTCGGCCGGAATCCGGTTGACGAAGACATGACGGACGGGCCACCTGGCGATTAGCTTCTTTGCAATCGCTTCCAGGAAGTCGTTCAAGGTCACGACAGATCACCGTCCTTTACTTTGATTTCCTGGTGTGTGGCGTACACCGACGGGCGGCCGATCACTTCGAACGTCACTTCCTGGGTGCTGGAAGGGTCGTCGCGGCCGAACCGCTTCACGACGATCGTGTCGCCAGGAAGGACATTCAGGTCCGGACCGGCAAAGACGACGGCGTCGTGGTCGATGTTCTGTTGTGCGTTTGTCTGCATACTGCTGTTTGTACCTGAATACGACAGCGCACAAATGATACCAGAATACACCACGTCGGGGACGCTTGCGGACAGGCCGTTCGCGCCCCTTTTAGGTGCTGTCCGGTAGACGGTGGCGGTGTCTTCATAGGTCGATTCGATCGCGGTGCGCTCCGCCGCGGGGCTTCCGAAGGCCATTCCGTCACCACCTTAACTTCCGATATTCGTTCAGGACTGTCTTCCAGCCGAAGAAGTCCCCGTTGTCGTTTCCCAGGTTGAAGGTGCCGGCCGATCCGGAAGAACCGGAACCGACCGCGAAGGACGTCTGGACGTCGCCGCGCTTCACGGAAGACACGGCCCCAGGCGCCGCCGCGGTGGTTCCCAGTCCGGCGGCCTTGTAGTAGCTGACGCACATGACAGCCAGGACGTTTTCCAGTTCCAGGGGGAGTTCGTCCCAGTTGATATAGCGAAGGACCAGGGTCTGAACGGTCTGGATCACATATTCCAGAACGTCGTCCTGGTCCTCCGTGGTGATCCCCAGAAGGGTCTTGACCTTCTGAAGGACCGTCTGTCCGGACATAAGCGTCCGAAGGACTTCGGCCCTTTCAAGGTCGGTCAGGCCTTCCAGGGAAGCAAGGATTTCTTTCAGCATGATAGACCACCTTTCGGCGGCCCCGTCAGTTCTGCTTCAGGGCTTCGATCAGGTCGATGATCTCCGCCTTCTTCGCGCCGTCAGGGACCGCGATTCCGGCTTCCTGGGCCATTTCCAGAAGTTCGTCCTTCGTGAACTTCGACAGGGGCTTGTCGCCGTCGCCAGGGGCGGCGACAGGCTCCGGATCGTCGAAGGGGATCAGGTCAGGGGACTTCTGGAACTGTTCCAGAACGAAGTCGCTATGGGGTTCCAGGATCGCGCCGGTTCTAATGTGCTTGAACTTCACGTTCTGTTCCTCCTTTCAAACGGGCGTCACGCCGATCAGGCGGAAGTGACGCTGGTGGAGTAGGTGAAGATCAGGTCGGGGGTCAGGGCCTTCGTGCCGTAGTCGAAGAACATGGACACGCCGTAGTCGTTGGACAGGGGGATCTTCTCCGGCTCCTTGTAGGGGTAAATGACCGCCGGCTGTGCGATTGCGCCTTCAATCATGGCGACGCCGTGACAGGTGGTGGTCTTCGTCTTGCTGGTTTCCACGGTTTCGGTCTTCACGGGAAGGTTGATGGAGGAATAGACGCGGACGCCGTGGAACATGGCGAAGTCCTCCGCCGCGGTGTCGACGTTGGCGTTGTTGGTGTTCTTGTCCAGGTAGTTTCTGGCCTTGCCGTAGGTGACGGGGTCCAGAACCAGGCGGATCAGGTTACGGGGAACGCCGCGGACGTAGTCGTTCTTTACGCTTTCCACGCTCTGGATCAGGCCTTCCAGAATGTCTTCGATCGTGGCGCTGGCGTCGGGGGTGTAGGCGGTGCCGGCGTCGAAGGCGGTCTGGAAGAAGGCGGCGTCAAACTCTGCGGCCACGGTGTCGACGTGGTTGTCGGCACGGCGCGCCATGATGTTCGTCACGCCGAAGGTGTCCAGGTCGAACTTCGCGGCTTCCTCGACGATCTCACGGTGGGTGTCCAGGTTGACGGGGGTCGGGGGAACGGTGATCGCGGTTCCCTTGTTCGCGTTGCGCGCGGTGCCGTAGGGCTGGGACGCGCTGTTCTTGAAGCGCTTGAACTCGACGGAACCGCTGGCGGGGTTGCCGGTGTAGGCCTGGGACTTCAGGCCCTGGGCCAGGGTGTCCTTCTGAATGTTCGCGATCACCAGGCCGGACAGTTCGGCCAGGTCGGCCTTCGTGGAACCGCTCTGGATCAGGCTGATAGCTTTAGTTCTTGCCATTGTGTATCATTCCTTTCGTTTTTGGTGGTGTGGTTTACAGGCAGACGGGGCCGTCTACCTTGCCGGCCGCCGGCGGTGTCTTCGGGCCAGGATCGGCCGGTGTAGCGCCGTGGACGGGCGGCGGGTTCTTTGCGGGGTCTTCCTTGAACAGGTACGCCTTCGATTCCTTGATCGGCTTCAGAAGGCCTTCCAGGTCGGTTTTCAGGTTCCCGTCGTCGCCGACTTCGATCTTGTCCATGTCAAGAAGGCCGATGATGTCGGAAGGGTCGTAGACCTTCCCGTTCAAGGCCATCTGAAGGGCGGATCGCTTGCTAATCTTCGCCAGTTCGGCGGCGTGGTTCGTCTGAAGGGTGTCGATCTTGTCCTTCGCGGCCTTGACGTCGTCCGCGATCTTTGCCGGATCGCCGGAACCTCCGACGGCCTTCAGGGCTTCCGCGGCCGCCTTCAGGGCGTTTTCCGCGCTGGTCTTCCCGCTGTTGGCGCCGTTGTACTTTTCGGCCGGAACGAAGGTCCCGTCGTTGCCGACCACCAGGTCGACGTCCTTTCCGTCCTTGCCCTTGCCCTTCAGCGCCGTTTCGACCTGTTTCGCCAGGTCTTCGCCCAGAAGATTTCTGATTCCTTCAATGATCATAGGTGTTCCTTTCTCCGCTGTTTATATGGCGGCTTCCACGCCCTTCGCGGTCCCGTCTTGTCGCCGGACGGGTACGGCTGATTTTATGAAAAAGACGCCGCCCGAAGGCGACGCCTGTTCCACCTGGAAAAGGGTATAAGAAAACGCCGGCCGACCGGCCGACGTTCACTTCTTCTTCAGTTGTTCCGGAAGGTAGTCCTTCAATAGGGCTTCTTCGATCGTATCGCCGTTTTCGTCGAAGAACTCGACGGTGTAGGCTTTTCCGTCGCCCTGGATATAGACGACGGTCCCTTCCGTGCCGGCCTTGACGCCGGCTTCCGGATCGTCTTCCAGAAGGACGACGGTGTCATATAATTCAAACATAGGCTGTCACTTCTTCCTTTCCGGCGTTGCCGTGATGAAATGCGGGTCCTTCCCGCCGGTGTCGATCTGCCAGACGGTGTTCAGGCGAAGGAAGCGGTCCTTCCGGCCGTACAGGATCACGGGGACGGTGTACCGTTCGCCGAACTGCGTGGACACGGCCTTCGTCACAGGGGACTTCCGGACCTCCGTCAGAAGTTTCTTCTGGAAGGTTTCCCAGTTTTCCACATTATAGCCCAGGACCTGGTTGATCACATGGGCCTTTTCCTTCCCGCGTGGGTGTTCATGGTTCAGAAGGTAGCCCTGAAGTTTGTCCTGGGGTGCTGACGCGGACGCCGCTTCGGGAAGGGTGCCGCGGCTGGCGGTGCTGTTGTAAAGGCGGACCTTCGCCTTCATCTGGCGCCATTTCTCCGGATTCGTGTATTTCACGTTCTGGAAGGCGTCCAGGGTGGGCGGGACTTCGCCGTCCGGAAGGACGCCCAGGAAGGCGTCGAATTGTTCCTGGTCCGCTTTGATATTATACGCTTTCTTCCGCTCGACTTCAACCGAACCTTGACCGTTCGCGGCCGTCTGCCGGCTGTACCATTCCTGATAGGTGGTCCGCTTCGGCATAGGCTCCCCGCTGTTCAGCCAGTCCAGGGCCTCTTCTGGGTCATATTCGACCGTCGTACAGCGACAGTTCGGGTGAATGGGCGGGTAGTTGACGCCAGGTTCCGCGTCGGACACCTTAAAACGCCGGCCGTCCAGGCCGCCGCAAGTGTCACAGGTGCGTTCATTGACCGCGGCCATATATTCATATTCCGCGACGCCGGCTTCCTTGTAGGCCTTCCTGTCGGCTTCCGCGTGGATATGGGCGGTTTCGGTGCGGATCAGGCGTTCGGCGTTCTTGTAGGACTGGCCCATTCGGGAAGAAAGGGCGGACGCCATAACGCCCACGCTCTTTCCCTGAATCAGGCCCTGGGTGATGATCTCGCGCGTGTTGAAGATCAGCGCCTGTTTCGACTGCCACAGACGATCGGAGAACATAGCACCGGACCAGGGGTAGGACACGGCGTCTTCGACGGCGGAAGCGTCGATCTTTGCGATCTCATTGTAGAAGCCGGCGCGGCTCTGAAGGTCGTAGGACTTCTTGTAGTAGCCTTCGACGAAGCCTTCGCCCAGTTCTTCCTTCATCTGCTCGACGCCGCGTTTCCACAGGTCGTTCAGGATCAGGTCGATTTGACCTTGAAGGGCTTCCAGGCGGGAAATGGAACTGTTCGCCGACAGGGCGTCCAGTTGTGCCTTCAGGACTGCCTTCACGCTGGGGTCGGTGGTGGCTTCGATGGTGGCGACATAGTCGCCCAGGGCGGCCTTCCATTCCTGGAACTCCTTCCGGTTTAGAAGGCGGACCGCCTGGTCGTAGGTCAGGCCGTACTTGCCGGCGTACTTCGAATAGAAGCTGTCGATCTCTCTTCGGATCGACTTCGCCGCGGCTTCGTACTCTCTGAACATTTTACCCGACAGTTTCGCGCCGCGAAGATAGGCTTCATTCTCGCGCGTCAGGGCGCGGTCGGCCCAGTAGTCACGGTTATTCGTCACCGTTGTCACCGCCATTCACAGGGGCGCCGTTCTGGTCGCTCTTGTTCTTGCCGGCGCCCAGTGCGTCACCGAACAGGCCTTCGCCGTATTCCTCCATAGCGGCCTTCTTCTCCGCTTCGATCCTCTCCATTTCTTCGTCCGCGTCAGTTACCCAGGGGTGATTCTGAAGGATCGTCCGCTTCGACAGAAGGCTTTCGCTTGCGACGGCGTTGTTGATGATGTCCGTTTCGTTGACCGGTAGGTCCATGTTGAAGACGATCGTGAAGGTTTCCTTCGAAAAGTCGCCCTTCCCGATGATCTGAAGATAGACGTCAATGAACAGTTTCAGGCGCTGGAAGGTGTCGTTCAGTTCAGTCGCCAGGGAATCGCAGTCAGACGACAGGTCCATATAACGGAAGTTGATCGCCGTTCCGGACGCGTTCCCCAGTTCAGGGTCCTTCGTATCAACGGCCGCGGCAAAGTCATAGACGTCGCGGCGCTGTTTATCCAGGAAGGCCATGACGGCGTCGATATTAAGATCGGCCTGAAGCTTTTCCACGCCGCCGTCGGTGCTGACTTTGATCGCCAGGTGTTCCTTCAGGTCCTTGATGAACTCGCCCAGGTCCTGGCCGCCGTAGTTCTTCAGGATATAGATGAACTTCGCCACGTCACGGAGAACGTCGGCGGTCACGGACGTCTGCCAGTTGATGTCGTCGATCAGGTCCTTGATGAAATAGCAAAGGGGAAGTTCCTCTTCATTGTACTTCAGCCAGACGATCGGGACGGCGTCCCAGTTATAGGCCTTGTCGCCGACGGTGAAATGGGGTTCGGTGTAGTCGTTAGCTTCGTCGCCGTGTTCGGTGTCGACGATAAAGTCGCCGGCGATGGTGCTGGCGAAGGCGTCGGTCTTGAAATACTTCACGCCGCCGGTCCACCACAGTTCCGCGTGGGTGATCGTGTGCTTTCTGGTGCCGATGTAGATCACCTGGTCATAGTAGCGAATGAAGGCGTCCAGCTTCGTTCGTTCCGCGTCGTGCCAGATCGGAACCAGTTCCGCGGACGGGATTCGCATGAAGGCCAGCTTCCCGTCGTCGAAGTAGGGCTGAAGCCATGCAATACCGGATTTCACGGCGCCCTTCCCCAGGGACTTGATCTTCCGGCGGAAGGTCTGGTCGAAGACGTCGTTCAGGGCGTCGCCGTAGTTGCTGTTCTGCGTGTCGACGGTAAACGGCTTTCCCAGAAGGTAGTTCGCTTTCTGGTCGACCAGTTTCTTCAGTATCGGGTGTTCGATCCTGGTGTTCGATCGGTTCGCGACGTCGTTCGTCTTGCGCTGGACGTCGGTCCGGTTTCTATAATAGGCTTCCGCCTGGATCATGTTCGCGTACTGTTCGGACGCCTTAAACTCCCTGATCTCTTCTGTCACGATCTGGGCCAGGGTCATTGTCGCGTGGTCCGGATCGGAAAGGATCATGTTGATCCGGTCCATAACGGAATATTCGGCCATGTGGTGTCACTCCCTCATTTCAAAACTTCAATAGCAGAACCGCGGCGAAGCCGTTCGACGGAATAGCGAAGGGCCGCCATAGCGTCGTCCATGAACTCCACAGGTTCGTCGATATACAGGCCCGTCGTCGGGTCCTTTTTCCACTTCCATTGTTGAACTTCCTTCAGGACGTTCACACAGGACGGGTGAATGTGGATTTTCCGGCCCTTCAGCCAGTCGATTTGTGCTTTTACGCTTCCAGGCTCTTTCTTCACGGGGTAGGCGCGGAAGCCGGCCTTCTGCCACGTCTTGATCCGGTCCGGCTCCGCGGAATCGCAGAACATTTCCACGCGCCGGTCGATCTTCGCCTGATTCGCAAGGCCGATGATCTCTTCCGTGTCCTTCTCAAAGACGTAGACTTCGGAACAGATATAGATTTCGCCGTCCTTACAGCCGACGCCCAGGATCGCGTTCGCATGGTTGAAGCCGAAGTCCTGGCCGTAGTAGAAGGCGTCGAAGGCGTCCCTGGTGGTCTTGAAGTCGTGGACTTCGAAGTTCGTCAGGATCAGGCCGCCCAGTTCGCCCCATTCGCCCAGGCCGTACACGCGATAGCCTTCTGGGTCTTCCTCTTTCCGTCGCTCCATGCGGCGATAATAGGCGGGGTCTATGAATCGGTTCGTCTTATAGGTGGAATGATGGGCCAGAACGTCCGGATCGGCCTTGTCGAAGTATCTGGCCTTGATCCAATGCGTCGCGCTGACGGGGTTGAAGGTCATTGTGATCTGGTAATACAGATTCGGGTTCATGCCGTCCAGCTTGCCGCGAAGACGGTCGTCCAGAATGTCGACGTCTTCGGAAAGAAGTTCCGTCGCTTCCTCGCACCATATCCAGACAAGTTTTCCGTTCTTGAAGGTGATCGACTTCACCTTCTCGCGCTGGCGCTGGTCCTTCACGCCGCGGAAAATGATCCGGTTTCCCGTGATCTTACATTCCAGGGACAGGGGGTTCAGGTTGACCTTCCAGAAGCGGTCAGCGTATGGGCCGAACATTCGATAGATCGCGGCCTGAAGTTCCGCGAAGGTGGAATCGCGGTTCGTTTCCTCGATCTTTCGGACGACCAGAAGGTTCGCGCCGGTATAGGCGGGGTCAGACAGCTTCGCTATGTAGTCCTGGGCGATGTTCACGGACTTTCCAGAACCGGCCGATCCCTTCAGAATACGATAGCGGCCGCGCCACTCATTGACAGGGCGGAAGACTGGGTTGAACTGGGCGGACGCCTTGAACTCAATCTTCGCCGCCGTAGTCATAGTTGATCACCACCGTCACAGGCGCGTTCCCTTCGGGATTGTCCTTGAACATTCCCAGGTGACGACCGCACAGTTCCAGGGCCTTCAGCTTGTCGGCCATCTTCACTTCGCGTTCGATTGCCTGTTCAATGACAGGTTCGCCGTCTTCATCGAAGTCCTTGTGTGGGACATACTTCACCTTGACACCGGCAATCACGGCCAGGTCGTCGTCGTTGGCCGTGTCCAGGACTTCAGCCGTGTTCAGGTCGATCACGTCCTTCGGGTTCAGGAAGGCGATCCTTCCCAATTCGCGAAGGACGCGGTCAGCGTTGATCCCCGTCCGCTTCGACCTTTCGGCCATCGCCTGATCAATGCGCGCGCGAATTTCAGGTTTCTTCAGCAATTCAAAACCAATACTTCCCGCGGCATTCGGAGAATATCCGGCGCGGATCGCGGCCTGGGTCGCGTTCAGGTCGATCAGATATTCTTCACAGAAGACTTCATTCTTCTTCGTGATCTTCGCCATGATTCACACCGTCCTTTCTTCGTGAACCTCTGAAAGCGGGTACAAAAAAGACGCCCCCGAAAGGACGTCTTTCTGTACCCTATTCAAAAGGAGGGGGAACACGCTGTTCCCGACTATAATTCTACCACATGGTTTTCCAGATTGAAAGTCTCATGTGTATTCACCTGTATTCATCTTTCAGCGAAAGGAATCGGATTTATACATGGCGGCGAATAGGGAATCCAGGGCCGTTTTCCTCTGGCGGTAGATCGTGGCCTTCGCCATGTGGAGGAAGCCGGCCGCTTCTTTGTAGGATCGGAAGGGGTAATACAGGGCCAGAAGGACGCACTTCGATTGACTGTCCATTCCCAGGATCGCGGACAGGACGTCTTCGATCTGTTGGGCCTGACGTTCCAGGGCGCCGATCTGTCTGGCGGCGGTGTTCCGGCGCTTCTCTGCCCGTGTGACCATGTTCACCATTCGGGCGTCTGGGTCTGGGGAAGACTGGACGCGGACGCCGGCGTCTGAAAGCTGTCCGGAAGGGAAGGCGGATTCCATGATTTTCTTCAGGTCTTCCGCCAGGGCGGCGCGTTCCGCGGCGATCTGCGATTCAATGACGCGCACTTCCTGGTCGTGGTTCCGAAGGACGTCCATGACGCGGAAGCGTACCCAGGCTTTCCACTTCTCTTCCTTTTCAATCTGGTCCATGTGGTTCACCGCCTTTCCTCTGGGTGTGTTCAGAATGGAAGTTCTCCGTCTTCGTCTTCGACCTCCGTGAACTGCTGACTTCCACCGGCGGCCATCTGGTCGGCGGCGTAGGAACCGGCGCCCTGGTCCTTGCCGTCTGCGAACTCCACGGAATCGGCGATCACCTCAACCGACTTCCGGTCGTTCCCGTCCTTGTCCTTCCACTTCCGGACCTGGATCGAACCGGTCAGGGCGACACGCTTTCCCTTGCGGAAATACTTGTCGACGAACTCCGCTGTGGACCTCCACGCCACGCAGTCAATGAAGTCCACGGCGTCACGCTGGAAGCGGCGGTCGACGGCCAGGGCGAAGGACACGACAGACGTCCCTTTCTCCGTCCGTCTTAATTCCGGATCACGGGCCATTCGGCCGATCAGTTGAACTTGATTCATGGTGTCACCGTCCTTCAGAATCGCTTCCCGTGCTTATAGGGGCGGTCGGCGTTGTAGGCCATCTTCTCTTCGATCACAGCGTCCAGGTCGATTCCCAGGTGTCCGCACAGGTCCGCGATCCGGATCACGGCGTCGGCCAGTTCGACGGCCACGCCTTCCGGCTTCTTGCTTCTGGCGGAACAAGGGGCGTCGGGGTGTTCGGGGTTATAGATTCGGCTTCCACAGGTGACGCCTTCTTCGTTGCGATCGTCGACGCACAGTCCGCCGGCGTTGCATGGGTAATAGTGGACAGGGTTTCCGGCGCGTTCTTCTTCCAGCGCTTCGGAAAGTTCGCTGTGGATCAGCGCGATCGCCGTTCCGAAGGGAAGGGGTGGGTCCCAGAAGCCGTGTTTGACGGCGTTGTCGTGTGCTTTCCGAACGATGTCTTTGATCTCCATGTTTGTTTAGCTCCCTTTCTGCACGATAGCAAGTCGGACTGTGTCCGCTTGCCCGTGCTATCATTTGATTTCAGTTTCCTTCAGTCGTTCACTATGTAGAACCGGACATTCTGGCGTCCGAACTGACGGGCGTCGGCGTGGCTTTCGAAGTAGACGTCGATCTTCTGGCCCTGGATCGCTCCGCCGCGGTCCTGGACGATCATTTCGCCCAGGCCTTCCACGAACAGGACGGTCCCTGGCGGGTAGATCGACCAGTCTGCGGCGATCGTCACGCCCTGGACAGCTTCGGCGCCGCTGGCGGTGTAGACGATCCCGTTCGGGCGGTTCAGCGCCCATTCTCCACAGCAGATTTCGCATGAACAGTACGCGGTCGCCGTGCCTTCGATCCACTCCGGTTCGGGTTCTGGCTCCGGCGTGGTTGTTGCGATTTCTGCAACGGCCACAGAAGGCCCCTGGAAGGCCGCTGACGGCATTTCTTGCATGGGTGGTCCGTTTACACTCCCGCCGTCTTCTAATCGCGCACAGGCGAAGGACGTCAGGACCAGGGCTGTTCCTGCGACGATCGACAGAACGCCGATCAGAAGGCGCTTCATCATGTGCCGTCACCTTCTTTCTGCTCTTCGGGGATCGGCCGGAAGCAGTCACAACGGACGACGCGGTCGTCGTCCGCGTGGATCGGGTCCGGTCGGCCCTGATCGAAGGCTTCCACGCAAGCCACGCAGTAGTCGCCCAGACGACCGTGTTCCGGATCGTTTATGAACTGGACGTTGTCGCACTTCCGACAGTTGAAGTCGTAGCGCCACTTTGGCAAGTTCTTTTTTCTTCTTCCGATCATGGGTTCTTTTTCCTTTCTCTGGGCTGTCCACACTCCGGACACTCTCGCGGGATTCCGGTTTCTGTTCGTGCAAGTTCAGCACAGCAGAAGGGGCAGACGAAGACGTCGCCGCCTTCAAATATGGAATACTGGATCGCCGGCGGGACGCCCTGGCGCTTCTTCTGGGCCATTCCAGGATCAGGGCTTCCAGTCCGGACACGGCTTTTGTCCGAAGAAGGGCGGATAGTTCGGAAGGATCAGTTTGTCGTGGGCGACACAGCCGATCAGGGTCCCGCCTATACGGACCAGGTTTCCACACGTCGCACACGCCTTTTCTTCCTTCTCGACCTTCCGGCGGACCTCTTCAAGAAACGTCATGGTCTTCACCGCCTTCGTGGTATTTCTGATCGTAGAACTTCCCGTCGGCCCCGATGTAGAAGGAATCGGCGCCCCAGTACGCGCCGCACCGGTCCGCACAGCCGGCGACGCTGACTTCCATCGAACCGCAGTCGGTGACAGTGTAGCGTCTGGACACTTTCCCGCCCTTCCGGACTTCAAAGTCACGGGAGGTCTGATACAGGTCGGAAACGACAATCTTCCCGCCGCACAGCGGACAGCGGTCGCGAACTATTCCTTCCATGCTCCGTCGCCTTTCACAAGTCGGGCTTGCTCCCAGAAGCCACGTTTACCCTTCGTCCTGGCCCGTGCGGTTTCCATGGCCTTTTCATAGTCACGATACCGGCCGCGTTTTTCTGTGACGCCTTCCATGATGTCGGCGATTGCCTTGTCCACCATGTCGGGCGGATAATAAAAGCGGGGGTATTCTCCGGACGTTTCTATTCCCAGGCTCTTCAGGGTCGTGATGATATTGAAACGGTAGTTCAGACCGGCTTTCCCTGTATGGTCAGAAAGGCGAAGACTGTTTCCCAGGCCGTAGTCGAACTTCAGGTTAACACTGTTCGTGGAATAGGCGTCATATCTATGAATCAGGACTTTTCCGGCCAGTTTGTCGCAGACATACGCGGCAAGGTCTTTTACTGTTGCCATGCTCCGCCGCCTTCCAGGGTCGCTTCGGCCGCTTCCTTCGTCAGGAAGACCGTCTTCCCGATGTCGTGTTCGGTGAACTGCTCTGACGACCAGGCCGTCGTTCCCAGGCGGCCACGAAGGACGCTGAAGGACGTCAGGCCGTCCGCTCCCGCTCCGACGAACATGACGGTCGCCGACACGACGCGACGGCGCCGGATCAGCCAGACAGTCCCGTTCGGCTTCACAGGGAGGATCACACCGCCGGCGTCACGGAAGTCGGCCAGAAGGTCCAGGGCCAGGGCGTCCATGACGCCCTTCCCGATCTCGTATGTGTGCCGGTGTTCGTTGGCGTGGAACGCGATCCGGTCCTTCAGCCGCTGGGCCAGGTCCGCGT
>ENA-UOJQ01000834-UOJQ01000834.1-human-gut-metagenome-genome-assembly--contig:-P63-NODE-834-length-29483-cov-6.803860_pt1 | contig 29483 bp, 29 predicted proteins | sample MGYA00242352_ERZ723899 | MGnify/ENA metagenome assembly ERZ723899
TGGATTACAGCATTATGAAGATTGTACGTGGTATAAAAATATCGCAAAGAAAAAGAAGTGTACATCTAAAGATATTTTGATACAAAGGCAACAATATGACTCATATAAAATGAATTATGCATTGAATAATGGATATGAATATTTAGTAATACCATATTGGACAGAAAATGACGAGTCATATAAAAATATGATTGATGAAAAAATACAATATTTAATTAAAGGAAGGTGAAATATGTCATATAAAGTACAGAAACCTTGCAATGTATGTGGTAGATTATATACACCATGTGGCGATTGTGAACGAGATAATACTGCTTTTCATTGGCGTACTGTTGCATGTTCATATAAATGTGGACAAGAATATTTAAGACGAGTAATGGAAGCACGTTCAAAAGACGAAAAAATTGAACAAAAAAAAGAGGAAGTAAGTGTTTTCAATAAAATTAAGGAAGAAAAAACACCAAAAAAAACGTTCATGCGAACAGATATTAATAAAAATAAAAAAGAAAGTGAGTAGATTGGATAGAGGATGGGATACATTAGGCTATTCAGTTATTGACTAGTTTTAATGTATCCCATTTTTTACGATTAATTAAATATATGGAGAAAAAATCAAAATGGGATAAAGAATATTCCACGTCTTTTATTGACGAAGTAACTTTCTTAAAGTCTAAAGGGATTCGGTATACATGGGTTTATAAAAACGAGGACGAGATTTCTGTTTGGAAGTTTAAGAAAGAAAAAAGATTATGGGATGCATTATCTGAAATGTATTCAAACAAAAAATATGATTAGAGAATAGCGATATGTCAAAAAAAATCAATATTAATAAACCAATAGAACCAGAAATAAACCCCGATGGCTGGTGGTGTCAATGCCCTAACTGTTGGACAGAAGTATATCCAAGACAAGATAAGTGTTGTAAATGTGGACAATTATTAGATTGGTCTTGGCTAAAAGAAAGGGATGGTGAAAGATATGAAAAAATTTAATCTTAAAGGTGTAACAGCTGAAGCGGTAACAGGAGTAGTTATTTTGCTTGTAGCACTTGTAAATGCGGTACTACAAATGTTTGGGTTTAATATAATTCCTATTGCTGATTCCGATGTATCAGGAGTAATTTCTACTGTATTTTTAATTGGTACAACTTTGTACAATGTATATAAAAACCGTAATATTACTGTTGCAAGTCAGAAAGCACAGGATATCACAGATGCTATTAAGAATGGTGAACTGCTAGTAGAAGATGTTCAAGAACTGTTAGATAAAATTCATAACGCCTAAGAAAGAATAGGTACTTATGGATGGATACAATAAAACAATTAACAGAATTAGATTATAAAGCACTTATTATTGGTATTTCAATAGTGATTGGGGCATTTAAAATTGCATACACTTCTTACTCTTTGATTATATCTAAGTTTGGATTAGAAACAAAAAAGATGCGACAAAAACGAGAAGATCATGAGTTACTAATTGCTACCGCTAAAAATTTAGAACTTCTACAGAGTAAACAAAATGAGGATGTAAGACGATCCATTGTACATGATAAAAGAACTAAAGATGATTTAAAAAATGTTACTGATAAAGTAAATGAAATTGCAGAAACTTTATCAAAAATGCAAAAAGCTGATAATAAAACAGAGATGAAAAAATTAAAAGAAAAGCTTGTTGTTTATTATAATAAATATAAAAATTCTGATGGTTGGGATTCAATGGACAAAGAAGTATTTTGGGATTTATTTGACGACTACGAAGCAAGAGGCGGCGATGGGTTTATACATTCAAAAGTCGAGCCTATAATGAGAGAATTAAAAATTATTGATAAAGAGTAGTTGGTACTACTCTTTATTATTATGTAAAAAAACGAGGTGATTAGTATGGCAAATACGGCAAGTAAGGTTGTAAAAGTAGCTGAATCAGAAGAAGGTTATTTGGAAAAGAAAACAAATAAATGGCTTTCTTTTAAGACGAAAAATGCTGGTTCAAATAACTATACAAAGTATGGTAAATGGTTTGGCATGAATGGCGTATTTTGGTGTGCCATTTTTATTAGTTGGATTTTCAACAAAGCGTTTGGCAAAAAAAAAGCAAAGGAATTATTGTGTGGTGGATTTTCTGCAAGTTGCGAAACACTTAGACAACAGTTTGATAAAAAAGGAAGATATATCAGTGGTAAAAAAACTCCAAAAAAAGGATATATTATTTTTTTTAAAGGAACTAGGCATTCGGGAGCAAACCATATTGGAATTGTTACAAAAGTTGCTAATGGTAAAATTCATACGATGGAGGGTAATACCAACGGTGGTTCGACAGTAGTAGATAATGGTGGTTCTGTGGCTCATAAAACTTACTCTATTGGATATGATAAGATTTTTGGATATGGTACACCTAAATATGACGCTGAGAAAAAAGCAAAAAACACAACTACCGCTACGCTATCTGCTCCAAAACCTACATTGAAAAAAGGTGTTAGTGGTGCTGCTGTAAAAACATTGCAGAAATGTTTAAATAAAGCAATTAAAGCAGGGTTGACGGTTGACGGAGTATTTGGTGATGCTACATATAAAGCAGTTGTAAAATTTCAGAAAGCACATAAAATTAGTGCAGATGGTATTTACGGAACAAATACTTACAATAAATTAAAAGCAGTAATTAAATAGTATTAGATTATGAAAGAGTAGTTTCTTCTGAAGCTGCTCTTTTGTTATATTGTTGTTGATATTTGTAAAAATATGGTATATAATGTACATACAAATATCGGAAAGGAGGGACATATGAAAATGGCAAAATATATTTTCCCAGACCCTAATGATAGATCAAAAAATGATCCGTGTATCATTATTAATACAAAAAGGGTTCTTGGACTTTATAATCAGGATCACCCAGAAGAAGAAAATATGCAAAAAGTTACTGAAAAAGTTCAAGGTTGGATTACGGATGTAGCAAAAGAAAAAGGATGGGACGAAGTAAAGTTCTCAGGTGGACAATGTATTCTTGAAAACAAGTTTACAAATTAGTTTAATATTTTTTGTACATAAAATGTCTTTACCACATTAAATCTAGTCATGTGGTAAGGGCATTTTTTTATTGTGAGGGATGTGACTAGAGTTCCTCTAAGCCCTTAAATAGAAAGAGGTGAAAATTATAGCACAGAATCAGGGTAAACGTTTTGAACAAGATATAAAAGATTCTGTTCCAAATACATGTTGGATATATCGTTTTAGAGATAACGCAGCATCATTTGGGAATGGAACTAATACTAGATTTACTAGTAGCAATATTTGTGATTATCTTCTATTCGATGATAAATCGAGGACTTTGTATTTGCTTGAACTTAAATCCACGAAATCTACAAGCATCTCATTATCAATGATTCGAGATAATCAGATCAAATCTCTACAAGAAGCAAGTAAACATAATCTTGTAGCAGGATTTATTTGTAATTTTAGAAATGAAAATAACGACACGTTCTTTATAGGAATCCGTGATTTCGTAAAGATGATGGAGAATATAAATAAAAAGTCATTTAATATTAATGACCTGAAAAATAATAATGCTATTTATATAGATAGCCAAAAGAAACGAACAAGATATACATATAACATTCAGAAGTTTGTGTCAATGAGTAAAATTTGTAAAAATTATTAGGAGGAATAATATGTTTAAAAAAATCAAAATGCATTTGGAATACAAAAAGAAAGTAAAAATTTTAAAGATGGTTGCTGTAAATCAATTAACTAATATCATTATCAGCAAACATGATTATCTTGTTGGATTTGAAAAACTTCTTATTACAATGGCTAATACAGATAACGCTGATGAATTGCAGAAAACGCTCAATGATTATTTGGACGTGTTAAAAGCTACAGTTACCGCAAACAAAACTGTGAACGAAGAAAATAACAATGATTAGAAATATAAAAGATTTACAAAAAGCCATAGAACCTTATATCATCAATGCTATGGAATTAACAGGTAGAACAATTTATGAAAAATTAAAAGGAAAAGTAGAGGCTTATTATTCAGAAGAAGTTTTCAGAGAGCCAGACAAATCTACACCAGATGTATATCAAAGAACAGACATGTTAAAAAACTCATTGTTTGAACCTATAATAGAAAAAAAGGGGAATACTTATTCATTTTCAACTGGATTTGAAGATGATTATTTGACTTATGAATATCCAGGAAATCCTGAGTGGAAAAGGAATATTCCTGCTACTGGTCAAGATGTTCTTGAATGGTTTAATGCATCGTCACATGGTGGTATTGTAAAAGGTAAACATGATTTTTGGGATGAAGCAATTGAAGAAATAAATAGTGAATATGGTGGTATCACAAATCTTTTCAAGCAAAACTGTAAAAAAGTTGGTTTACCAGTAAAATAATATTTGAGGATTGTAAGTGTCATAGCTTACTCTCCTATTTTTACAACGCTCCTTTATGGGCGTTATTTTTGTATATAAAATATAGTTCAGAAAGGAGAATATAAGTATGGGAATGAATGATTTCCAATTGGGTTTAATCGCTGGATTAGATGGAACAAAGTCTAAGCAACAATTAAATTCAGACATTGATGCTTTAAAAAAGCAATTAAATAATGTTGAGATTCAGGCAAAACTTGGGAAAGATGTTGTATCTAATCTTACAAAACAGTTAAATGCTACTCAGATTAGTTTGCAGAATGTAAGTATTGACAAAAATGCAATCAATAATATGATTTCGCAGATTAATACTGCATTGGGTAATATTAATATAAATATTGGAGCAAATGCATTTAATAGTAATGGCATTAATCAAGCTGCTCAAAATGCAGGTAGACAAGCAGGGAATCTTATTTCTAGGGAAGTTGAAAATTCTCTAAAGAATGTTACATCGAAAGAAATAGGTCTTTCATTTAGAGTTGATAAAACAGATTCAGATGAATTTAATAGTGCTGTTGATCGTGAAATAAGAAAACTTCAACAAGCTAAGAATAAAATGGTTTCGGTTAATTATATGACCAATACAAAACAAAACGTTGATGAATTAACTGGCGAATATGAGCATGTGGAGAAATTAACAGGTGCGGTATTCAAATATAATACCGAAACAGGCGAAGCCATCACTAAGACAATGAAGTGGGCGCAAATAGGAACTACGTTTGATGAAAAAGGTAATGAAGTTCCGTTAATGGGTTGGGTTCAAGGTCTTACGAGATACAGCAAAGCTTTAGATGAATCTATTGTAAAGGTAGACAATTTCACTGACAAACAAAGTAGAGCTGTTACAAAGGCTAAAAATGCTTTGGCTTCTATTCAAAGCGAATATAATGATAAAAATTCAGCAAAACCGATTAAAGATACCAGTAATATTGCTAACTTAGACAAACAAGTAAAAGAAGTTGAAACTGCTATTACTAATTTAGGCAATGCTAATAGAACAACTTTTACTGATATGCAGAACGAAGTTGATACACAAGTATCTCGTTTAAAAGATATGGTTAGAGAATATCGTAACGCCGAAACAGTTGCTACTTCTCTTAGGTCTAAAGATATTGACACTGTAAAAGCGCAGTATTCTAGTAAGTTAGATGTATTAACCAATAAAATGCAGTCCTCTGGTGTATATACAGATAGTTTTAAAAAAGGAGCAGAAAACTTAAAAAGTATATTATCTAGTGCTTCAGATGCATCAGGTTTGACACAATTTTTAAATGGACTCGACAAGTTAGATTCTGGATTCAAAAGAGCGAAATCTGCTTCTGATGAATTTAATAAATCACAAAAAGTTGCAATTAATGTTTCTGGTCTTGAATCAAAAATCAATGATTTAGAAAAAATTAGTCCTCAGATTTCAAATTTTAAAACACAAATTGCTAACGCAGACGTATCAGTTCAATCTTTAAGAGATGATTTAGCAAACGTACAAACACAGGGAGATTTTTCTGTTGTTAAGGCAAAGCTTAATGCATTTACTGATGCTGCGAAAGCGGCTGGTTATCAGGTTAAGGAATTGGCTGATAATGGGATTTCTAGGATTCAAGAATCATTAAAGGTTGGCGATTATGATGTAAAAGTTACCAAACTAGAAAACTCTTTCAAAAATCTTGGACTTGAATCTACTGAAGTTGCTCAAAAAACAGAAAAAGTAAGAAAGGCTCTTGCTAATCTAAAAGATCCAAAATTAGTTGATAATCTTGTAGAAAATGAAAAAGTTTTTAATTCTGAACTCAAAAAATCACAAAATGAAGCAGTTCAGTTAAAAAGTCAATTAGATAAAATTTATAACCCAAACAAACAGTTTAGGCTTTCTAACGACATTCAAAATTGGCTTTCAAAAAACACCAAAGCTTCACGAGTTGCTAGAGAAGAATTAGAAAAGTATTATCAAGAATTAAATGGTGGTAAGGTCAACGTAGGTAGACTAAATTATATTGAAAAAAATTTTAAAAAGCTTGATGCACAACAACGTGGCTTTGGTAAATTAGGTAAAAATCTAAAAGACCAATTTAAACAAGCAGCAGAAAGTTTTAGTCAGTGGATTTCTGTATCTTCTGTAATAATGGCTGGTGTTTATAAATTTAAAGAGGCTGTGTCTGAATTAAAAGAACTAGATACAATTCTTACAGAAATTAGTAAAACATCTGATTTGACAAATAACCAAATAAAAGAACTTGGTGCAAATTCTTTTCAGACTGCAAGTAAATATGGTAAGACCGCTTCCGATTATCTTACAGGTGTTCAGGAAATGTATCGTGCTGGTTTTGACAATGCTGAACAAATGTCAGAATTATCAGTTCTTGCACAGTCTGCTGGTGATATGGATACAGACGCTGCAAATGATTATTTAATAGCGACAAATGCTGCATATGATTATAAGGGTAGTGTCGAAGAATTAAATAAAGTTTTGGATTCTCAGAACTATATAACAAATAATGCGGCGGTTAGTATGAAAGATATGGCAGATGCAACATCTATTGCTGCATCCATTGCATCTCAATATGGAGTTAAAGTAGATGAACTTTCTTCTCTTATTGCAGTTGCCGTTTCTAAAACAAGGGAAAGTGGTTCAGAAATTGGTACAGCTTTAAAAGCATTGTTTATCAATTTACAGAACACAACAAGCAATCCTATTAAAAATGCTTTTGATAGCGTTGGTATTTCGATGACAAAAATGGTCGGAGATTCAGAACAGTTAAAAACACCAATCGAGTTATTGAAAGAATTATCGACTGTATTTAATAGTTTACCTGAAGGTGATAAAAAAAGAGCAAACATTTTAACTGCTATAGGTGGTAAGCACCACGCCAACGTTCTTTCTTCAATTTTAAGCGACCCAGAAGCTTATACTTCTATGATGGACTTATATAATAGTGATTCTTCTAATGATTCTGCACAACATGAAGCTGAAAAATCGGCAAATAACTGGGAAGGTACTCTTAATAAAGTATCTAACTCATGGACTGAATTGGTATCAAAGTTTGCCGAATCTGATTCTATAATCACTGTTCTTAATCTAGTAAATAATCTTACGCAAGCACTTGGTGGATTAGCCGATGTAACAAATTCTGTAAACAAATTTTTTAGTGGAGGATTTTTAGGATTAGACAGTTCGTCCATTGGTGGGAATATTGGAAACATTGTCGGTTTAATTCAAAGTTTAACGGGTCATGGTGAAATTGTACTGCGCCCATCGTTATAAGATTGAAAATAAAGTCTTTCAATTAACGTAGCGATTGCAAAGATCCTTTTGTGTACTTTAAACACAATAAAACAAAGCCCGAATAATGCTGGGAATTCCTAAAGCCAACAAGCCACAATTATCAAGGAAACGAAGATAATATGGTGCTAATAGCAAAACAAATTGTTGGATGTCATACCCATGAAAATTGGTTAGAATGACGTAGTATGTTAAGTCATACAATATGTATACTGAAATGTATACCTCTATTACAATGGATGGTCAATAGGTAGGTTGTGTAAAACAACTGAAAGCAGTCGTTGACTAAGTCGTATATTACGATAGTTGTCTTGTAGTGACGCACAAGAATGTCAACGGTTCAGAGGCTGACAAGGGTAGGTAGATTTGTAGACTAATACTCTTCTTCTTAGATATACAGTCCAGATTTGCGAAAGCAAACGTAATGCGTTAAAGTTATATTATGATGACTTCTGAAAACATGTAATATAACTTTTTAGAACAAATGTTCAGAATTGTGTTTTGCCGATTATTGGTATATAATGGTATATTATAATACTGATGATTGGTAGGGATATTATGAAACAACATTTTTATCAAAAGATATGGTTTAAAAATACAGTTTTAATTTCAATTCCAACATTGATTTCTGGAATTGGGGTTTTTATTTCACTTATAGATAGCATAGTTTTTAAAACTATATTGTTTTGTTTAGTTTTTGCGTTAATGATTACATTAATAATATATGTAATTCATAATGGAAATAAAGAAGATGAACTTATTAAAGAAATTTGTACGTTGAAAGACAAAAACGAGCAATTAACTTCTATACTAGCACATATGGAGAATGATTATAAAACAGTCACTTCAGAAGTTTCTACATTTTCTGAAATGATTGAAAAATGGGCAGGAACAATTAATTCATTTGCGAATAATATTAAAAAAAATGGTTATGTGTCTGATAAAGCTTGGAACAAAGTTAAAATTACAGATGCAATTTGTATGTCAACTAAAAATATAATTCAGCAATATTGTAATAATTTTGACAATTCAAACATATCAGTTGGATATATATCATATATTCAAGATCAGTCGGGAGAAGAATGGGTACATATGATTTCTCATTCTAGTCCTATGTCAATTAGACCAAACGCGTGTAAGAATGAAGTAAAATTGTCCGAATGCATATACCATTATGCTGATTTGGTACGTGATAAGTTGTCCGATGTCGAGATTGCAATGAATAACGAAGAAATACTTAGGATTTTTAAGAAAGTTTCTTTTGATTCTGATTTAAGTAAATATACACAGTATATTGCAATTCCATTATACTGTAAAAGTGGTAAATTATTAGGAATATTTCAAATAGTAACAAAATATGGGTATATTATTGAAACAGATAAAGATAAAATGCGAACATTTATAACAGATGCCATAATCCCATTTTCAAATATGATTATTCTCGCCGATAAAATTTACAAAGGGTTATATATTAATCCTATACAAATTAATAAGGGGGTGTAATATATTATAATGGCAAAATATAAAAAGCAAGAAGTACATATGATTGATATGTCTGGACGTTTAAAAATGAAAATTGTGCATGAAGAATTCACATCAGAAGACGAATTAGAATGGGAACGTGAAATGGAAGAGATGAATAAAAAAACGGAAGAGTATATGCAAAGGTATGAAGAAAATTTGAAACGTTTATTTTCTTCTGCTATGACTAATACTCAAAAGCCACAAAAAGATGCAGACTATTTTATTCGTGAATATGGCGATAAATTTATTGGAAGAAATCCAGATAATATAAAAAATCGACTTCGGCTTTATAATAAATATTTAGAGCAGGACTAATCTCCTGCTCTTTACTTTTGGTATTTATTCCGATTACCACTTACTCCCACAATTATTACATTTTCAAGTCTTTCCAATATCTTCTGCATAAAAGTCCAAATAATCTCATTATTGAGGATAATTTTCATATAATATATATTTTTTAAAATTTTTGAAAAAGGTATTGACTTTTTGTTCGACATGATATATTATATAAAACGTAAATATTGTTCGACAGAAAGTAGGTGTTGTATGTCAGCAAAAATAGGACGACCACTTTCTGATAATCCAATGGGGAATAGGATAGGTGTTAGACTTGATAATAATACTTTGAAAACCCTGGATGAATGTTGCAAGGAATTAAAACAATCGAAATCAGATGTTATCCGTATTGGGATAAACCTTGTAGCAGAAAAATTATCAAAAAGTGAATAAACGTTGAGAACCGCCCTCTCCTAGCAAGATTGAAGCGATTCTCATACATAGTCTGTTTCCAGACATATTTCATTTTACTCTATGTCAAGAAAAAAATCAAGATGTGGAGGAATATTATATGAGTGAAATTCAAAAATTTATGAATGAAGATTTTGGAACAATTAGAACAGTAAACATTAATGGAGATCCATGGTTTGTTGCTAAAGATGTATGCGACATTCTTGGAGTACAGAATGTAACGCAGTCAATGCAACAACTAGAGGATTTTGAACGGTCTATGTTTAACATAGGTCGTCAAGGAGAAGCGAATATTATCAGTGAAAGTGGATTTTACACTTTGGTTTTACGAAGTCGAAAACCAATCGCAAAACCATTTAGATTGTGGGTAACTCAAGAGATTTTACCGCAGATTCGTCAGACAGGCGGTTACATTCCAATTAAGGAAGAAGAACCAAATGAAGTATTCTTAGCAAGAGCAGTTCAAATTGCAAACGAAACAATCAAGCATAAGGACGAAATTATTGCTAATCAGAAAAAGAGAATAGAATCATTGGAAGAAACCGAACAGGATTGGAGACTTCTGATGGACACCAAAGGTACTTTTTCAGTAAATGAGATTGCACATTTTATCGGAATTGGTGAGTACAAACTCTTTTCTTATATGAGAAATATTGGATTACTTTTCAAAAATGAAAATGGAGATAATGTTCCATATGAGAACCCAACTAATAAAGGAAAGTTTACTGCTATTCCTGCCATTGCACCTGATGGAACTGCTCATTTGCAGACGAGAATTTGTCCTGATGGTATCTCTTACATAACAAAGCTACTTCGTAAATATGGATATTTGGAGGTGGCATAATGAAATACATAAAACTAATTGCATTAAAAGTTGACGACTTCTCTTCCTCTATTTTCTTTGAGAACAATTATGGAGTTGATGATAAAGATATTTTGGAAGTGGACAAGAAGTGTTGTGAGAACGATGGTTGTACATGTATTATTTTAGACGTAGAAAGCAATATAGCTGCAAAATGATAACAACAGTAATAAGAGCAGACTTATGTAATAGTTTGCTCTTTTACTTTACAAAGAAAGGAATTAAAAATTATGAAAAAAATTATTTACACATTAAAACAACTGTTACCATTAACATATCATTCAAAATACAGAGTCCAGAATGGATCAAAAGAACTCGCAATCTGGACTCAGTGGTTTGGTAAACCATTTAATATTAAACGATTTACGCTTGTTGATTAATGGAATTCAGTTCCATTACATTTTGGACAAGGTGGCATTGTATCGGTGTCATCATCTAATACAACCACCTGTCCGCAATTTTCACAGGTATATTCACCCTTACCTGGTTTTTCTCCTGTGTTTGGCATATATATCCCTCCTTTTGTAATCTATATGGGATATTTTACCATATATTGTCATATAAAGGAAGTTAGAACATTTGTTTTGTTAAATATTACCAAATCAAAAATCACTCTTACAATTGTTACAATGCCACTGTTTACTATTTCTACTCATACTAAATATACCAAATAATGCAGTATGCGCAACCTTTGATCCAGTAGTTATCTTTTTGATATTGGTAGAGTTACAATATGGACAATGAGGAGTATTGTTATCTTCCTCTTCCACTTTCTTATTACTCTCCTTCTGTTTCAAATTAGCCTTGAATTGAGATATTTTTAGTTGGTATTCGATTGGGTCTTCGTCATGAAGCTTTGTCATGGCTTGGATAAAATCAGGATCGTTATAAATTCTTTTTATGTCCATGATATATTCTTCTATATAAGAATTTTTTTCATGACACATTGGACATACATTATTAAATTTATTTATCAGTTCTTCTTTATCAAGTGTTATATGACAACTTGTACACTCCATCTTCATATTAAATTCCTCCTATATAATATAATTTGTCAGAAGCATTTTATTTTATATACATTATACCATATCATTATAGGCAGTACAATATGATAAGGAAAATGGTTGGTCAGGAATTATAGTCGATACTATTAAAGCTAAAAAAGGAATTGTTGAAGTAAGTGATGAATTTAAAAAATTTCAAAAGACTGCTAGTTCTAAGAATTGGAATTTTGAATATTTTTATAATTCACATAACAGAGATGAGATTGAACAGTGGATCGGAAAGTTAGATTTATCAGACGAATCATTAAAAAAATTTCTAAAAACATGGGACGGCTCAGGAGATATCCAAGAAGCATTTACTGCTCATATGAAAGAAAGCACAGAAGGTCTTACTCTCTTCCAACGTGCAGGTAAAGCGGCAGGCGGTGTAATTAAATCATTAGGTGCTACTCTTGGTAGTATGGCGGCTGCATGGGCTATTGGGGAAGCGATATCTCTTGCGATAAATGGAATTGATGCAATAATAAATCATGCAAAAAGAGCATCAGATGCTGCACAAGAAGTAAAAGAAAAAGCTTCTAATACATTGTCAGAAGATGAGGAAACTTCAAATTCTCTTGATGATTTAATTTCAAAATACAAGGAATTAAGAGAATCATCAGATTATGATGAGACAAAAAGAAAAGATGTATTAGAAATTCAAGACCAAATTACTGATTTAGTTGGCACACAAGCCAGTAACTTAGACTTAGTAAATGGTAAATTGGATGACCAGCTATCTAAATTGAAAACGCTTAGTAAGGAACAAAGGAAAAAGACATTAGATAGTGCAAGTAATGCATACCATGCTTCAAAAGATGCATCAAACAAATTAGCAGGTGCTGAATCTGATGGAGGTCTTTTTGGTTTGGGTATTGGTGCAGAATATCACGATGTAGCTATAGATACTAGCAATGATGCCGCTGAAGCATTAATGTCTTTAAAAGGAACTAAGTATAATGATGTATTCTTTCAAAGCAGGAATAATAATGGCAAAATTATAGTAGATGCAGTTGGTAATAACGCTAAAGAAAAAGAAAAATATCTTCAAGGAATTATAGATACTCTACAAAAAAAAGGACTAACTAATAACAAATTATTTACTGGTATTTCAGCCGCAATTGGAAAATACACAGATGCTCAAAACGAAGATTATAAAAACGCCAAAAAATATGTTACTACAAAACTTGATACGGATATGCCAGATTCGTCTAAAATTAATTCACTTGATGATTTTGAGAAAAAAAGAAAACAAATCATTGATGATTTACAAAAAGATGATACAATTACCGAAGCAATTAAAAATGGTGATCTTAACAAAGATGATTTAGCACAAACTGTAGATTCTTGGATTTCTACGTGTGAAGGTTTTTCAGATTGGTATGGCAAATGGAAAAATAAAACAACAAAAACAGCGAACAATTCTGATTCAAAAACAAAATCTTTTGATGAAGTATGGTCTGGATTAAAGGAATCCGAACAGAATAAATTCACAAAACTTGTTAATAATGGTAAGCTTACCGCAGAAACTTTTGATAAAATCGGTAGTTCTGCCACCGCATTAAAAGAAACAGGTTTATCTGTAGAAGATTTATGTGATAAAATTCGTTCATTAGTCGGATTAGAGCAAAAATTAACCAATCTTAGCAACTCAATGAAAAAGGTTGGCACTGCATACAAGGACTACAAAAAGAATGGTTATGTATCTTCAACATCATTAAATTCTATGCCAGATTCTTTTAAGAATCTTGATGGATATTCTAAGTTTTCCAAAATTGCTGGTAATAAAAAGTCTAGTAAAAAAGAAATACAAGATGCATTTAATGAAATCGTAACAGAATACGTTTCTGCATCTAATATGCTCAATGATGTAACCAGCAAAAACAAAGATAAAGTAATCACAGCATTAAAAGACGCTGGTATTGTAAATGCAGAAAAAGTTGTAAATTCTTACTTAAATGGAGTAGATAAGCAATTTTCACAATTGGAATCAAAATTTAATAAGATGAGCAAAACCGAATTGCAGAATTTTGTAAAAACACTAAACGAAAAAGGAAAAGTTTCGTCCAAGTTTTATAAAAAAATTGGTATCAATAACGCAAATATGATTAATGGATTGAGTGACCAATACAAAACAGATTTCGCAAATTGGGTTGAATTATGTGAGAAAAAATGTGATACTTATAACAAGTTAGCAAAAGCTGTTGGTGGAAAAAATACAAAAGAAGCCAAAAAAAATGCAATTAAATTGATGAGCAAGGACGAAAGCAAAGTTACTTCAAAAGACATGGGTGCTTATGAAGCAATGACAAAAGGTGGTGTACAAGTAGTTACCACTAAAAAAGGCAAAAAGAAAGTCATTACAAAGTACGATAAGCAACAAAAAAAACTTGCTGACAAATTAAAGCTAGACATTGCTGACGTGAAATTTGACACAGAATATTCACCTACATCTCCATCTGGTAACAAATCCAAAAAAGACAAATCCAAAAAAGACAAATCAAAATCAACACAAATAATTGACTGGATTGAACGCAAGCTTGATAGATTGAACACCAAACTTGATCTCGTAAAAGCAAAGTATGACAATCTTCCATCTTCTTCTAAATCAAGTGTTGCTCTTTTGAATGCCGAGAATAAGAATTTAGATGAGCAGATAAAACTACTCAAGAAAATTCAATCTGTTAATGATAAGTCTTATTCAAAGTATATGAAAAAGGCAGATAATTCTGCTACTTATAAAACTGGTAAGGGAAAGAAAAAGAAAACTTATAAGCTTAGCAAGTCTCTTAAAAAGAAGATACGGAACGGTCGAATCAAAGGTAGCTATAAAAAACTTATTGCTACTTATGGAGAACCAAAAGCAAATGCTATCCAAAAGTATCAAGACTATTATGACAAAGCACAATCTGCTAAGAAAAATTCAGAAGAAGCTAAGAAATCAATCACTGATACTAAGGTTGAAAAACTTACTAGAGCACAGAATTATTATGATACGTTGAATGCAATGAATCAGGCATATGAGTCTACAGCTAAGGGTCTATCTAAAAACAATTATGTTCAAGAACAGATAGAAGCAACTAAACAATCATATAATTATCAGATTAAAATTGCAAAAGCACAAGGCGATTATAATAAAGCAAAGCAGTTAGAACAAGAAAAAGAAAAAGCAACTCTTGATTTGCAACGTCAAAAAGTAGAAAATATCAAAACATTCTATGATAATCAAGTTGGATTATTAGATAATGACAAACAGGATATTCAAAACCGAATTGACCTTATTGAAGCAAGAGGTGACATCGTTAGTAAGGGATATTACAAAAATCTTACTAGCGAAGATAACGCAATCATTGCAAAACGTGAAGCAGAATTAAAAGACTTAGAATCACAGCTTTCCACTACAGACCAAGGAACTGATAATTGGTATGAATTGCAGAATGATATTCAATCCGTAGAGAATGAAATCAATGACCATAAGAAATCTGTATACGAAAACACAAAAGCAATTGGTGAACTTAATGATAAAATGTATGAAGCTATTTATGCTGTTTCTAGTAACTTAAATGCAGAGCTTGATACAATTAGTTCATTAAAACGTGGAGAGACATCTGATTCCGACACTGGTACATTGACAGATACTGGTCTTTTACAACTTTATGCTGCTGGTTTATCTTATAGTGCTACGAAAGGTACTGCTGCGGAAGCGAATGCTAGATTAGCAGAAATTATTAAAGCTAATAAGAGCGGAAAAGTTCTTGAAGGGTATGCCTCATTACAGGAACAAAAGGACGCAGAGGCTCAACTTGCTAAAGATGCACAAGACCAAGTAACTTCGGTTAAAAGCTATGGTGATAAGATTATTGAAATCATCAAAGATGCGATTAGTTCAGTAACAGACCATTTGCAAGAAATTATTGATGCAAGAAAAGAAGCACTTAATGAAGAAAAAGACCTTCGTGATTATGAACGTTCCATTTTGGAAAAAACTAAAAATGTATCGTCTTTGCAGAAACAGTTTATGGCTGTTAGTGGAGACACTTCTGAGGAAGGAAGACTTAAAGCTGCACAATTGAGAAAATCATTAGATGAAGCACAACAGGATTTGCAGGACACTGAATACGATAGATATATTAGTGATCAGCAAGAAATGTTAGACAATATGATGAATCAATTTCAGGATTTAATGGAAAAACTTCAGAAAGATGAAGATGCATTACTTCGAGAAGGAATTAAAGCAATCAACGATCAAAAGGGCGTTATGCAACAAATCTTTAACAAGACTGCTGAAGAGTATGGTTATCCTACCTCTACAAATTTGACGGAGTTGCAGACCGCACTAACTACTGGTCGTATCACTGCTGACATTGTTAATTCAGCAAAAGATGATAGTGTTACCTCCGTAATTAAAACAGAAGCTGAGAAAATTGTAAAAGCTTATGGTGATGCAAAAAGTGGAACTGGTGGTGGAACTTCTTCTGGTGACAAACCTAATGGTGGAACTTCTTCTGGTGACAAACCTAATGGTGGAGATGGTGGAACTAAAAATAACAATTCTTCTAAAGGTCAACAAACTCAGACAAATAATGGTCAAACAACCATTAAACCTAATGTTGCAAAAGACTTAGATGAAAAAGATGCTACAGAAGCTGAAAAATTAGCTATTGAAAGAGCCTATAAAATTCGTGAAGCATTAAACAAGATAAAGGGTTCTGGGTATGAAGTTTTTTGGACTGATAAGAACGGAACGCCAGAATCAATAACAAACCAAAGAATTAGTGCAAATCCAAACTATGATAAGGTTTATAAGAATGCAAAAGGTAAAACTGTTCGTAAACCACAAATCTTAACAAAAAAAGGACTTAAATGGCTGGCTTCAAAGTTAGGAATTAAAAGAAAAGAACTTAATAGTTATGTGAAATCTTCTGCGTTTGCAACTGGTGGTATTGCAAAAATTAAACCAGTTGGCGAAGATGGTATTGCATGGGTTCGCAATGGTGAAGGATTTGTTAGACCAGAGGATGTACAGCATATTCGTGATTTAATGGCTGTTACGCCAGATTTAACCAAACTTGTTACTAGTTTTTCTAATCTGCCAAATGTTAAACCATTAGATAAGAATGTAACTAGAAATGTTTCGATTGATAATATTACGTTTGAACTTCCAAATGTTCAAAATACTGTTGATTTTACAGATACGATTAAAACCCCAAGTCAGCAAAAAGCCTTTGCTGCTGCAATTGGTGATGCGTTTAACGGAAAGAAACTTAATATAAATCGGTATTGATTTCACTAGTAGTATGTGATATGATTGTACTTAGAAAAAGTGCTACCCGTATAGCAAGCGGTTAGTCCAATTGAACAAGAATATAATTAGATTATAACCGCATCAGATTTGAGTCTGGGCGGTTATTTTCGTTTGCTGATTATGTATAAAAGAAATAAACACCCAATATACTTGGATGCTTATCTCTTACTACTGCTCTGCAAATGGTCAATTTGCTAGAATTTTATATTTCTTGAAATTTACTACGATTAAATAATAACATATTGTATATAGAAAATCAATACAAAAAATTATATTGAATCAATTGTACTTCCGCACTCAACGTATAAGATATTTGTTTCATCGGAGGAAATGACCAGTCTCCTGTGCTTGAATTCTTATCATCAATATAATTTTGTTAATTATTATTTACGTTTTTTCATTACGTCTTTTGCGATGTCATACCCAAGTCTAAAAAAGGATATACACATCATTATAATGTAGTAAACTTCATTCATATAAAACTCCTTCCCTTACACAACCGAAAAGTTTCATATGTATGCTTGCCTACACATGCACTTAAACAAGTATATCACAAACAATCGAATAAAGTCAAACTTAGACACTCTGACGAGAAATCTGATGAGTGTCTTTTTATTAAGAAAGGAAAATATTATGTTTTTTAGTAGAAAAGATGAAGTATTAGATTTAGTAACAAAAGAAAACCACAAATTAAAGAAAGAAAATAATGCATTGAAAAACAAACTGAATGCAATTTCCCAGTATAAAGAGGAATACGAAGAACTAATCAAACAAACAAAAGAACAAAAACAAAGATATATTAGATTAAATGATAAATTGGAAGAATTAGTTTCATTATGCGAAACAGAATTAGATTCAATCAAATAAAGAAAATAAGGATGGTGATTTTGTAATTGAATGCACTTAATTTTACATATGACGGTGTATCGTCCGAAGATATGGGCATTATAATGTGTTCTTATGATGGTGATTCTGAAATAACAACTGTTGGTTCTAAAGTAGAATTTTCTACAGCAAAATCACCTAATTCATATAAATGGTTAAAAACAAATGCAACATATACAGAACAACTAACGTTTACTTTTTCGCTAGGCAAGAATCCGTGTACAACAAATGACGAAGAAATGTATTTTTCATCCGAAGAGCAGGCGGCTGTAATTCGATGGCTAGTACGAAAAGAATATCATTATTTATGCTTCTATGATACGGATAGTTTCGAGAATATTTATTATAACTGCTTTATGACGCTAGAGAAGAAGCAGATTGCTGGTAAAACAATTGGATTCACTGCAACTGTAACATGTGACGCACCTTTTGGTTGGTCAGAAGAAAGAACTGCAACAGTAACAACTGACATTAATAAGGTGTTTGATACTTCACAGGAAATTGGTTATATTATTCCAAATACTGTCGTTACTGCCTTATCTGATGGAGATGTTAGAATTTATAATGATAATACAAACGAAACTACAGTGATAAAAAATTGTAAAGCAAATGAGCAAATTACTCTAACGAATACGATGAGGATCTCCTCTTCTATTGAACACAAAAATCTCTATGATGATTTTGGAGATTGGGTATTTCCTAAAATTCAAAATTCTTATAACAACAATGTAAATACATTTGAACTCACAAACTGCAAACTAAATATAAAATGGCGAGAAATACGGAAGGCGGTGATTTAATTGTCAATGGAAAGCGAAATTATTCAGAATCCTTTTTATCATTACACATATGTGTTTGACAAAAATACAGGCAATTTAGAGTATCCTGATGTATATCTCTTAACAAAAAGCCTTCATAAAAAAGGTCAATTATATCCTGTGGCTAATCTCAAGATTGTTGTAAAAGCAAATGATGCTGATGAAGTGAGCTTTGATTTTTACAAATACTATGATGATATTGAACAGGAACAATACAAGCAGTTAAAAACAGACAGTGTTGTATATGTAAAAGGGTTTGGTTGTTTTCAGTTAAAAGTCAGTGAGTACGATAAAGAAGAAGGTATTTGTAAAAGCGTGAGTGGTGAATCGTTAGCAAATACAGAATTAGCAAATATATTGGCAACTCTTGAAATAAATACAGAGAATGATATATTGGTATCTGATTACGAAAATGAAAATGTAACAGATTATATTCCTACTGTATTCTATCGTGATCCTGAAAAATATGATAAATATTCTTGGACTACTGCAAATGATAAACTATCAGTAGAAGAGAAAAAACAAAAGTTGAAAGACTCTTCTCTTTTTCACCGTATTTTATCTTATGCACCACATTATGAAATTGGACATGTGGACGAAAGTTTGTATTATGTACAAAGAACATTTTCTTGGAACAATACATTCATTCAAGATATTTTTAAAGAAGTTGGCGAAGAAGTAGGTTGTATCTTTACATTTGAAACCTATCTTGATGATAATGGTAAAACTGTTCGTAAGGTTAATGCATATGATATTTCTTATTGTACTAAGTGTTTTAAAAACACAGCAATGCAGTTATCTTACAAAACGTTCGATACTAGCAGGTTTCGTTCTATTACAAATGGAGTGTGTGACAACTGCAATAGTTCTGAATATGTATATGATTATGGTAAAGATACTGACATTTTCATCACAACAGAAAATCTAACTGATTCAATTACTCTTCAGCCAGAAAATGAAATCAAAAATGTGTTTAAAATATCTGGTGGAGATGATGATATTACGAGTGCTGTTCAAGCACTTAATATGGGTTCATCTAAACTTATGATGTTTTCAGAAGAAACTAAAAATGAAATGAGTGATGAACTGAAAAAGAAATTTGAAGATTATATCAAAGACCAGTCTTCTATCTCATCCACATACGAAACTTTGGTTGAAACACAGTCAAACGTATATGACTTAATTCAGTATCTTCAATCAGGGAAAATGCCTCAGTTAGCAGATAACGCAAGAGACATTCAAGAAGAAGTTAAATATTTACTCTCTTCTATTACAACAGATTATGAAAATAATTTTTATATCGAATCTTATAATAAGGGCGAAAAATGTTTTTCTGGTCATGAATTGACAGTATCCGCATCTTCTATTAAAAATCTATTTACCCTTTATTTGGATAAAGGATATTCAGTAAGAGTTTCTAATGGTGATATTGGAGACAAGGAAAACGAAACAGATACTTATATTCGGTGGAATGGTATAATTACTGTTTACGAAACGTCAAATTCTGATAATTATGCCGAAATTTATTGTTCAAAAACGGATACAACATATGTTGAATATAATCAGATCACTGCTGAAAATTCAGATACTAAGTTACAGGAAACTTATTCTGATTTCTATGTTAATCTTATGTTCGCTGATCAAGACCCAACAAGATATGCGGCATACATCAAACAGTTTTGTGAACAAAAACTAGCATCATATAAAAAGGTTGAATATAAAAACGAAGAAGAAAAACCATGGAAAGAATATTGTTATGAACGATTAAAGAGTTTTTATGATGGTTATCAAGCATGTTTAGAGTCATTAAGTGAAATGGTTTCACAGCAGCAGACGATTGGTGCAGTTAAACAAATTCTTTTGGATATGTATAACAGTTATTCATCTATTCAATACAAAATTTATAAACAAATGAAAATACTTGAGAAACAGATTAACGCATTGTACCGTTATTTAGGAGAATATACATATGAAACAGACAAGTATGGGAAACGTACATATTCTCCTGATTACGTAAGTGAGGATTATACAGTTGACTACAAGAAAGAAATTTTCTCTATTGCTTATTCATTACCTAGCACAAAATATTTCATAGGAACAAAGCCAATTACATGTAAAAAATGTGGAAGTTCTAATGTTGGAATTGCTAAAAACGAAAGTGGTACTGAATACAATTATTGTTTGAGCTGCGGTAATACAGACCCTTCTCTTTTAGTTACTTATGCTGATATTGCAAAACAAGTAAGCGAGCAATGTAACAAATCAGAAAATAACTTATTGAAAGATATTACTGAAATCAGAAATAAATTCAAAATTGAAAATTATTTTGGAGAATTATATAATGAATTACTTCCTTATATTAAAGAACAGGAATACAGTAATTCCAATTATACTTCTGATGCATGTAACACAAATCAAGATATTATCGCCAAAGCTAAAGAACTATTACAAAAATCACGCAAGGAATTATACAAAGCATGTGAACAACAATATAGTGTAAGTGCAGATGTATTTTCTCTCTTAGCTGAAAGATGGAAAAATTGGGATGAAAATACTAAGTATCATGATATGTATGATAAATTCAGTCTTGGAAATTGGATGAGAGTACGTCTTGATAAAACCATAAAAAAATTAAGACTCATAAGTATTACATTTGATTTTGATACTGTTGATAAAATGTCTGTTGAGTTTTCAGACGTAATTCAAGTTGGCAATGTATTATCTGATATTAACTCTATTTTACAACAAGCAAGTGCTATATCTTCCACTTACAATTATGTAACTGACCAAGCAAAACAAGGTAGTGAAGCGAACGTAGAAATCAATAAGATTTTACAAAATGGACTTGACTCTGCTTACTCTGCTGTTATGGCAGGTGATAATCAGGAAATAACAATGGATAGGCATGGACTGCTATTTAGAAAATTCTTAGATGAATTAGACGATTATTCCAAGTATCAGATGAAGATGATCAATAGAAATATTGTTATGACGGATGATGGTTGGGAAAGTGCAAGACTTGCCATAGGTCTAGGAATGCTTCCTGATGGAACATATGGTTATGGTATTTGGGCTGATAATATTATTGGTGGTCAAATTACTTGTACCAATAACATGAAAATTATCGGTGGTAAAAATAGTGTAATCATTGATGGCGATGGAATACGATTTGCTGAGGGTATAATTCCTGCTGCTTCTATTGATGGTTTGGAAAATTATCAACAAAATCTTGATGAATTTAAGGAAAAAGTTGAGAACAGTTTAAATTTCACTAAAATTGGCAGTGATTATGTTATTTCACCTAAAATTGGCGGTGGATATTTATATATTGCAAAAGAAAATGGATGCTCTGTTGAAATAGACCCTCTTGGATTAAAGAATGGAAATGTACTCCGAATAGCCAATAAAAATGATAGAGATATCATGAGTGTTGATGATAATGGGAATGGTACTTTTAAAGGGAAAATTGAAGCTGATAGTGGTAATATTGGCGGTTGGGAAATAAGTCCTAACTATTTGTCTACTAAAAACAATGCAGCAATATATCAATATGAATTAGGAAAAGATGGAAGCCCAGGAATGAGTATTATAGATGGTAAAGCAATTTTTGCTAAATACTCAGTTTCTTTGGGAACGCTTGATGGCTCTTTGGGTTATACCGATATATCATATAAGGGCATTTACGCAAGACCTATAATTAAAACAGCTACCAATTATGTGTTTAAGGTAGACACAACAAAACAAGATGTTTTAATTGACCTTACACAAAACCAATCTAGCGGATATGGCAATTTTAATTTGTATGCAAAAAAAGGAAATATTGATTTTAAAAGTGAGGGCAATATTAATTTCGGTTGTGACAGTAATAACAATCCTTCTCTTTGGATAGGAACAAAAGAAGTGCGTATCGGACGAGACGCACCATCAAACAATTATTTTTATATTGATTCACAAAATTTTCAATATTGGTGGAAAGATGCTTCTGGCAGTCCCACATTAGGTCATTATATAAGTGACAACAATATAAGTTTATGTGATAGTGGATATGGTTCTTTATCATATAAGAAATCTGAAGTAGTTAATGTAAATTACGGTTCAAACAATTATCAACCAAAATCTTCTTCTGATTTGAGGTTAAAAAAAGAAATTATATCATTAACTGACATAAGACAGATATATCTTGCTTTTAAACCAAAGTCATATAAATTTAAGGATACCAAATATGAAAACAACGAAAAAATTCACACTGGTTTAATTGCACAGCAAGTAATAAATACTCTTACTGACAATGGTGTTGATTGGAAAGACACGGATCTTGTTGAAGAATACAAATGTCGTGACTATATGGATGAGGGACAATATACAGGTGAAACTGCATATCGAATTAACTATGAAAATTTACACGCCTTTCATATTTCATTTTCTCAAGGAATGTACAAAGAGATACAAATATTAAAAGAAGAGAATAATAAAAAGGATCAAGAAATAGCCTTATTAAAAGAACGACTTGATAAGTTAGAATCTATTATTTTGCAAAATACGAAATAACTATATTTACAAAAATAGAAAAATCTGTTATTCTAAAAACACAAAAATTTTGTATTTTTAGGAGGTAGAAGAATGAAAAAGTCAAGTAAATCAATTACTGTTGGTTCTCTAGCCAAAAAGTTAAACAAAGGTGACATTTCACTTAAGCACAAGCTTCAGAGAAGAGATGGTGTATGGAATCGTAAGATGAAATCATTATTAATTGATTCGATGTTGAGAGAATATATTATCCCAGCAATATATTTAGTTATAGATCCAACGGATAATAAAAAACATGCAATTGATGGAGTTCAACGATTATCTACGATTAGAGATTATCTTGCAGATAAATTCTCGCTTTGTGATGGTTTAAAGCCAATTACCATTGATGGTGTTGAATATGAAATATCAAAAAAGAAGTTCTCAAAACTTGATGAAAAGATTCAGGATTTGATAAAGGATTGTAACGTCGTTGAATACGATATTACGGAATACACAGACGAAGAAATTAGAGATATGTTTGCAAGACTTAATGCTGGTAAGCCACTTAATTCAACTCAAAAATTAACTTCTATTATGAGTGATGAGGTTATTGATTCCGTTGTGCTGTTATCGAACAATTTAGTATTTGATAAATTACTGTCTCCTGCTCAGTTGAAAAGTTCAACAGACATTTCAGTAATCATAGAAAGTCTTATGCTTATTGAAAGTTCGTCTGAAAATGATTTCGTGTCATTCAAATCTAAAACGAAAAGCATTTTTATCACTTGGTTAAATGATAATATAAATGATGACAAAGTTGCAAAATTAGATGAAGCCCTTACTTCATTAAGTGTTTTTCTAACAGAAAATGAAGATGTTAAGATTCAGAAAACCTCTGTTCCTATGATTGTATATGCCATTTATAAGGCAAAGAAAGACCATAAATCTATTGAAAGATTAATGGCTAAAATCAAGGAATTTGTTGAAACATATGATAGCAATGAAGAGTATAAATCTTATGTTGTATCGGGAACTTCTAGTCCTGAAAGCGTAAAGAATAGAACTAATTATTGGCGAGCAATTGTTAATAAACTTTAATAATAGTAAATTAAATGTTGGGGCTGTTATTATAGCAGTCCCATGTATTTGTCAGAACTCTAATACTCAATATTTGCAAAATATCCTTCAATATTATATAATAAGTATAGAATAATATAATGTAACAAAACATTATAAACAACGAGGAGGTATTTTATGAAAAAGAAAATTATTGCAAGTGTTGTTGTCTTAACATTATTATTTGGTATGTTACCAATCTATTCACAAGCCACCGATGAATTGAGGAATCCAAGAATTATTGATAAAGTTATTAAAACTATCTCTTTAGGAAACGGTTATTACTCAACATATTACAACCAACCATGTGTTACATGGGATTGTGTTTATTTTGGAAGCTATTGGCAAAAAGATTCAGATGGGAATATTGATAAAACAAAAGAGAAACAACCTATTAAGTGGAGAGTTTTGTCTGTAGATGGTGATGATTTATTTTTATTGGCTGATGAAAGTATATACAAAGGAGAATATAAAAAAGATCCAGAAGGATATTGGGGTGCACCATTATCAACAACATGGATAGAATCTGATATAAAAAATTGGATTGATAATGACTTTTCAAAAGAAGCATTTTCTTTCGATGAGTTTAATGACATTTTAGAAACAAACACAATGGATAAAATATCTATTCTGTCAGAAACAGACTTAAAAAGTGAATATGGATTTGTAATTTCAGAAAGGCACACTGGTTTGATAGTATCTGATGCATGGTGGTTGCGAAGTGCTCCAAGTTATAATATTAATTGTACATGGATTCAAGATTATAACACGTATATACATACTGATAACCCGAATGCAAAGCATTACATCCGTCCAGCACTTCACTTAAAGAAATCATCAACACATTACAAAAAGGCAGGAACTGTTAATATATATAATGAGATAGATGTTGAAAGAACACCTAAACCATTACCAACGATGATTCCAACGCAAACACCTACGCCGACCAGTACACCACAATCTCAAACACCAAAGAAAGTGGTAAAAAAAGTAGCTGCACCATCAAAGCCTCAAAAAGTAAAAGTAAAAAATAACAAAAAGAAAACAGCAACTGTTACATGGTCGAAAGTATCAGGAGCTAAAGGATATCGAGTACAATATGCTTACAGTGCCCCTTTTTCAAAGAAAACAAAAACGGTCAGTACCAATAAGTTTGTTGCTAAGAAACTAAAGAAGAAAAAGACATACAGTTTTAGAGTTCGTGCTTATAAAATGAATGGTAAGAAGAAATTGTATGGTAAATGGAGTAAAGTTGTTAGAATTAAGATTAAGAAATAAGGAGGAATCAAAATGAAAGATATCGAACATAAAGAAAGAAACTGGTAATTAAAAAGTAACATTAGGGCAAGAGAAATTAAACTCTTGTCCTTTTCTTATATAATGAAAGGCGGTGATAATACAGAATTATGGGAATAACAATTTCGCAAAAAGAAATTAGTCTTGATTTACAGAATCAAGGCTTTGTTAATACAATATACGCCCAACAAGGAGACTCTGATTCAAGGCAATTAGTAGTCTCTCTTTTTGATGATGGGGAGAAATATATTATATCACCCTCTTCTGTTCTCATATTACAAGGTACACGTGCAGATGGTGCAGTTGTAAATAGGTATATTCAGACTTTTAATGATAATAAAGTAACTATTATTTTCAGGGAAGAAGAACTAAATATAAAGGGAAACGCAAAATATAAAATTGTGATTGAAGATGGTGATACGAAGCTATCTTCTTTTTATTTTAAAATTAAAGTTTATGAAAATGTCTACAATTCTGATGGCATCATTGCGAATCCAGCTATTGACATCTTAGAATCTACTATTAAAAAAGCAAATGAAACAATAAGTAAAGCAAACGAAACCATTGAGGAAATGAATAATCTAATGACTCCTATCACAAATGATGAAATAGATATTTTGTTCTCTCAATATATGGGCAATTAAAGGGAGGTGTTATTTTGTCAGTTTTATTTTATGATGGCGTAGACCATATGATAAAAAAGATTACGACTTTATTCAAGGGGAAAGCAGATAGTTCTCATAAACATACTAAAAGTGATATCACAGATTTTCCTACAAGTATGCCAGCTAACGGAGGAAATGCATCAACAGTTAACGATCACACAGTAAACAGTGATGTTCCTGTAAATGCAAAATTTACAGATACAACATATACCAGTAAATCAGCCGTATCAGGAGGTACAGATGTTTCACTTGTAACAACTGGTGAAAAAGCTACATGGAATGCTAAAACATCTAACACTGGTACTATTACAGGAATTACAATGAATGGTACTTCTAAGGGTACGTCTGGAGTTGTTGATTTAGGAACAGTATTGACAGGTGGTTCACAAACATCTACTTCTGACGAAGATGGTGGAGAAAATGTGTATACTTTCTCAGATGGTTCTACTATTGTTATCAAAAATGGTGCAAAAGGTGAAGCTGGTACTGGTGGAAGTAACCGACTTACTTATTACGAAACACGTCCTACATCAGCTAACAAAGCAAGTTCATCAGATAGAGTTGGTTCTATTGAAGCTTTTGTTGCCAGCTCTTCTATGACAACTGGTAAACCAAGTGCAGATGCAAAGATACTGCAAATGAACTGGGATAACACTACTGGTTGGGATTCTCAATTGGCAATGATAAATAGTGGAACTTTGCAACATAGAAATATGTCAAGTGGTAAATGGCAAGATTGGAAAACTGTGTTAGATAGTAGTAATTACAAGGATCAGATAAAAATTGAAGATGGTTCTACTTGGACACCATCAATATCACAGACCATTGATAGTGCCAAATATAAAAATAATAGAACATATGGGTATTACAAAAAATTTAGAGATATTGCACATATACGAGGGGAAATTGAATTGAAAAGTTCTGTAAATATTTCTTCGTTTTATATTCGTGATTTGCCATTTAACCCGTCTTCATTTGCAGGAAGTCCTATTGGTAGAATATTAACAGGTGCTGTAATGATAAATGAGGACGTTACATCTAACGATATTAATTCCGGCACAGGAGTATTAGGTGTATCATTAAATACAAACATAACTGTATCAAAGATACATATTGATTTAATTTATTGGATTAAATAAAAAAGAAAAGGAATGGTGAGATTATGGAAATTAGAGAAGAAAAGACGGTTGATATGCTTACTACTGATTCGGTTAGCATTTTAACACAAAAATTTATTGAAATTGATGGAGTAAAGACACAAGTTGGGAATAACCACAGATGTGCTTATGTTAATTCAAAAACAAGCAGAGAAGACTTACAAAAAGATCAACCAAAAGATGTGGTAACATCTGTATTTGCAATCTGGGGAGACACACCAACAATTACTGAATAATGAATTTTAATATGTATAATAGGGTTAATACTAATTAAACTAAAGGTGGTGAATATGTGAAAGAAATTAAATTCAGAACACTTTTATTACTTGCTCTTCTATTTATCTTTATGCTAATCTATGCAGTGTCTAGCGCAAGTACAAAAACATATAATAAGGAATACACAATCGACAATTTATTATCTGATTATCAGTATGTTGTAAAGGACAATGCATACATTAAAAATCACACTGTTGGCGCAGTCTTAATTGGTGGAAAAGCAACACTATCCTCTTTTGGTGATGCAGTTATTGAAAATTCATATATTGGTTACGTTACTGCTTATGGCAATTATAGTAACGGTTCTTATTTTAGAGACACAAAATACAAAGAATATTATGATAAATATAAGACATATTATAGAGATTCTGATTATAGTGGAGAGTTAAGTGGACTTACAAAAACAAATACCTCTTATGTGGATTTTAATAGGGTATATAAAGAGATTATGAACGAAAGCAAGGATTTATCCACTGGTACAAAAATAACTCTTAAAAAGGAAAATATTGATGGTCAGGAGGGTATTGCATTATATGTTCCTAATAAACAGGTAGTAGTTATTGAAAAAGATGAGTGGAACAAATGTGATTTTATTGTGTTAGATGGTTCATTAAAGGATTTCATATCTACAAGGCATATCATCAGTGTTTTGTCAGATAATGTTCAGATTGGTGCAGATTATTCTTATGTCTATGTTGGTGATAATAAGAAAGCAGTGTTCGTTAAAGACGGTGGAAAACTAAAATTATTGGAACATGGGAATGGTCTCATGCAAATTAAAGACGATTCGGTTCAAGGCGGTCAATTAAATGTAGATGGCATGAAATTAATATGGAATATTCCTAATGCTACCGAAGTCACTACGGAATATCTTCCTGGTCATGTGGTTGCGCCTAATGCAAATGTTAAAATTAATGGTGGCAATTTTGAAGGTTCTTATATTGTTAAAAGTTTAACCAGTAATGCTGAAGGTCATTTCTATCCATATGATTCAGTTGAAAAACCAAAAGCAACTTCTAGTCCAACAGTAATTGTAACTGACACACCAAAACCTACTGAAATTGTAACCGCAACACCTAGTCATAGTATTATTCCTAATACTAATACTCCAATTACAACGCCAACATCTACAACTTCATTAAGTAATATTACTCCAACAAGTTCATTAACACCAACGCCTACTTCAAGTAATACACCGATTGTAAAACCAATATATACTGCCACAGCAAGTCCTACGCCAATTAATATTACGGATGATGATATACCTAAAGATAATAAAAAGATTAAGGATGGAAGTAAGAAAGTTATTAATATAGAAGAAAACATACCATTATCAGATATTCCTGATACTGGTGATAATTCTAATATTATTTTGGTATTGACTATATTTGTAATGTGTGGTATTTTAATGGTGATTACTTTTTTCAAATTTCACGAAAGGTAAAATGAATAATAAACAAAAGAATAAGGGTACTTAGTTATTTTGACTAAGTACCCTATTTTTTACGATTTTTATTTAAGCTTCCGAGGGGACTCGAACCCCTGACCTACGCATTACGAATGCGTTGCTCTACCAACT
>ENA-UOJQ01000845-UOJQ01000845.1-human-gut-metagenome-genome-assembly--contig:-P63-NODE-845-length-29209-cov-35.470501_pt1 | contig 29209 bp, 20 predicted proteins | sample MGYA00242352_ERZ723899 | MGnify/ENA metagenome assembly ERZ723899
TCTTTTGGTGCCAAAAGAGAACAATCCCCGCCCGGCTCCAGCGCGTCGAAATCGCCGTGCCCTTGCCGCGCTAAACACGCGGCATTTGCTTCGCAAACCGGTCTGCGGCTTAAAAGCCCCACTGGGGCTTTCATGCCCTCCGGGCACCGCCGTCCTTTCTGGTTCTCTTTTGTCCGTCAAAAGAGAATATCTCCGCCCTGCGACGCGCCACCCAAAATGCACCCTAATTGCAAATCAAAAATGCAGGCTTTTTGCGTTTCAGCGCAGAAAAACTGCATTTTTATTTTTTGCCCGGAAACTTTGCAAAAAGCCTTGACAACGGCCTTTCCGCATGCTATTCTGAACACATGAACAGATATTCATATGTCGATGTGAAGGAGATGAGCCAATGACCGGGTTAGAACAGGCCGCCCCTGCGGTGCCGGAAAATGAACACCAGCCGGTGGAGATGCCGGACGATGAGGTGCTCTACGAGCTGGCCGATCTGTTCCGGGTGTTCGGCGATTCCACCCGCATCAAAATTCTGTATGCACTGCACGACAACGAGCTGTGCGTGCAGGACATTGCCAGCGCCGTGCAACTGAGCCAGTCGGCCGTGAGCCATCAGCTGCGGGTGCTGAAGGATTCCAAGCTCGTGCGGTTCCGGCGCGAGGGCAAAACCGTTTTCTACGCACTGGACGATGACCATGTGCGCAGTATCCTCTCCATGGGGATGGATCATATCGAAGAATAACGAAAGGCTGGTACTTATTATGAAAAAGACCTACAAGATCGAAGTGGACTGCGCAAACTGCGCCCAGAAGATGGAAGATGCCGCCAACACCGTGGCAGGCGTGGCCGGTGCAACCGTCAGCTTTATGACCCAGAAGATGAAGGTGGAGTTCGCGGAGGGCGCAGACCCCCACGACACCATGGTGAACGTTCTGGCCGCCTGCAAGAAGGTGGAGGACGACTGCGAGATCTTTGACATTTAAGTGCATTTTCTCCCTTCAAAATGCCCCGCTCCCCTTCGGGGGAGTTTTTTATACGCCGCATTTTCGTGTTGAAAAAAATCCGCAGTTTTCAACACTTTCCACCCGGTTTTCAACACTGTTTGCGGAAAATCCACAAAACAGACGGCTAAAAGTGCTTTTTCGCCGGAAAAACTGCGTGGAAAACCCGGGTAAAACCGTGGAATATCCATTTTTATGGGGAAAAATTGTTGAAATCCCCCGCCCGCCGCAGCGGATGCGGCCCAGGATCCCGCAAAAAGGAGAGTTTTGTATGAACAAAAAGCAGAAAAAGACCCTGTACCGCATCATCGCTGCGGTGGTGCTGGTGCTCATCCTCAAGCTGCTGCCCCAGTTCCCCACGCCGGTGGAGCTGGCGCTGTACTGCATTCCGTATCTGGTGGTGGGCTGGGACGTGCTGCGCAAGGCACTGCTGGGCATCAAGAACCGCCAGCCCTTCGATGAGTGCTTCCTGATGGCCGTTGCCACCGTGGGTGCCTTCGCGCTGGGCGACTACGTGGAAGGCTGCGCCGTTATCATCTTCTACCAGATCGGCGAACTGTTCCAGAGCGTGGCCGTGGGCAAGAGCCGCCAGAGCATTTCCAGCCTGATGGACATCCGCCCGGACTACGCCAACATTGAGGGCGAGGACGGCAAGCTGGAGCAGGTGGACCCGGACGATGTGGTGATCGGCACGGTCATCGTGGTGCAGCCCGGTGAGCGGGTGCCCATCGACGGCGTGATCGTGGAAGGCGCTTCCGCCCTGAACACCGCCGCCCTGACCGGTGAGAGTCTGCCCCGCGACGTGCAGACCGGCGACGAGGTCATCAGCGGCTGTGTGAACATGACCGGCCTGCTGAAGGTGAAGACCACCAAGGAGTTCGGCGAATCCACCGTTTCCAAAATTCTGGACCTCGTGGAAAATTCCAGCATGAAGAAGGCCCGCGCCGAGAACTTCATCACCCGCTTTGCCCGCATCTACACCCCCGCTGTGTGCTACGGTGCTCTGGCGCTGGCCTTCATCCCGCCCATCGTGCTGCTGCTCCTGGGCCAGCCCGCCCGCTTTGGTGACTGGGTGTACCGCGCCCTGACCTTCCTGGTCATCAGCTGCCCCTGCGCACTGGTCATCAGCATTCCTCTGAGCTTCTTCGGCGGCATCGGCGGTGCGTCTGCCTGCGGCATCCTCGTCAAGGGTTCCACCTATCTGGAAGAACTGGCCCGCACCGGCATCGTGGTGTTCGACAAGACCGGCACCCTGACCCAGGGCACCTTTAAGGTGACCGGCGTTCACCCCGCAAACGGCACCAGCGAGGAACAGCTGGTGGAAGCCGCCGCGCTGGCCGAGAGCTGGTCCAAGCACCCCATCTCCCTCAGCATCAAGGCCGCTTACGGCAAGGAAATCGACCCCAGCCGCGTCACCGACGTGCAGGAGCTGGGCGGCCACGGCGTCACCGCGAAGGTGGACGGCAAGACCGTCGCCGCCGGCAACGCCCGCCTGATGGAAAAGCTGGGCCTGAAGGCTCCCGCTGTGAGCGAGACCGGCACCATCGTGCACGTGGCCATTGAGGGCATGTATGCCGGTTATCTGCTCATCGCCGACGTGGTGAAGCCCCACAGCGCACAGGCCATCCGGGGCCTGAAGAATGCCGGTGTGCGCAAGACCGTCATGCTGACCGGCGACGCCGAGCCGGTTGCAAAGACTGTTTCCGCAGAGCTGGGTCTGGATGAGTACCATGCGGGCCTGCTGCCCGGCGACAAGGTGGACCAGATCGAAAAGCTGATCGCCGCAAAGGGCCCCAAAGAGAACCTCGCCTTTGTGGGTGACGGCATCAACGACGCGCCGGTGCTGTCCCGCGCCGATGTAGGCATCGCCATGGGTGCGCTGGGCTCCGACGCCGCCATTGAGGCCGCCGACGTGGTGCTGATGGACGACGACCCGGCTAAGATCGCGCTGGCCATGCGCATTGCCCGCCGCACGTTGCGCATCGTGTACCAGAACATCGTGTTTGCGCTGGCCATCAAGTTCGCCTGCCTGGTGCTGGGTGCTCTGGGCCTTGCCAGCATGTGGACGGCCATCTTCGCCGATGTGGGCGTGATGGTGCTGGCCGTGCTGAACGCCACCCGCGCCCTCTACACCAAGGACCTGGCGAAGAAGAACGAGCAGTAAACCAGACGCCCTTTCCCGGCATCGCCGTGGCCGCCCGCTGAAAAGGCTCTCCCTTCGGGAGAGCTGGCGCGGCAGCGCCTGAGAGGGTTCTGCCCCATAAAACAAAAATCATCTGCAGCAAACTTTCTCAGGCTTTTGCCGGAGGGACCGCTGCAGATGATTTTTTGTTTTTATTTAATAGTAAGTGATTTGTGTTGTGTCGGGGAAAGCCGTCTTTTCAAAATTGCAATTTTTCGCAACTTTCACGCTTTTGAGTGCCGTACACGAAAAAAATACATATTCCTCAATTCTGGTCACACTTTCAGGGATTATGATCTCCGCAAGTTCATCACAGCTGGCAAACGCATGACCCTTGATCGTTTTTGCTCCATCCGGTATCAGAACAGATGTGAGATGCCCGCAGAGGGAAAAGCTGTATTGGCCAATGTCATCCAGCAGGTCCGGAAGCAATACATCCTTCAAGTTCCCACAACCGTAAAAAGCATATTGCCCAACATTTGTAATGCCCTCATCAAAATATACCAGCTCGATCTGGTCCCGTACTTGCGCCCAGGGAACAGCACTCGCCCTGCCATAGCTGTCCATTCTGCCCGAACCGGAAATGTAAAGCACGCCGTCTTCCAGCGACCACTGCGCATCCTCGCCACAGCTGCCGGAAGCCACTGCCGCCGCGCTTTCCACGGCTTCGCTTGCACTGCTGCTTTCGCTGGCGCTGGCCGCCGGGGCGGCTTTGTCCTTGTTCAGCATGGCCACACCGCCCACACCGACACCCACGGCCACCACGGCCGCGCCGCCGAGGATGCCCAGCATCTTCCGGCGGGAGATTTTCGCTTCGGGCGCGGGCTTTTCGGCAGCGGCTTCCGCAGCTTTGCGGGCGGCCTCGGCCTGTTCGGCGGCGCGGCGGGCCTGCTCCTTTTCCGCTTCGGCGGCACGGCGGGCGGCTTCCTCTGCATCCCGTCTGGCCTGCTCCTGCTTGCGGCGCTGTTCCGCCTGAGCGGCAAACAGCACGGTGGTCTTGTCCGGGTCCTGCATTTCCGGCACCTGCGGGGCGGGCGCAGCCACCCGCTCGGTGTGGTCTTCTTTGGGTGCGGGGGCCGGGGTCGGCTGGACGTCTGCAGGCATCAGCCGCACAGTACGGTCATCGGCCGGGGCGGCGGGCTGAGCGGTTTCCACCCGCACCGTCTTTTCGACAGCCGGGGCAGGCGAAAGGTGCGGGTCAAAGGTGGCCTCCGGGTCTGCTCCGTCGGCAGGCGGGTCCTGCACCAGCTGGCCATTGCGCCAGTGCCAGTCCGGCCCCGGCGTGCCAATGGTGTCGTTGAGGGGGTCCGGCCTGCCGCCGGGCGGGTCGATGGCAAGAGGAGCGGGCTGCTTCTGCGGCAGGGCTTCCAGCGCCTTGCGCAAAGCAAGCGGGCCGGCAAAGCGCTGGGCAGGGTCCGGCGCGCAGGCCTTGCACACCAGCTGCCCCAGCGCATCCTGTGCGCCGGAGGGCAGGGGCAGGGCCTCGCCCGCAAGCCGCCGGGCCCGGGCCTGCTCTGCCGCCGAGAAGGTGATGGGCTGAGGGTAGGGCGGGTAGAAGGGCATCCGGTTGGCGTTCAGCAGCTGGTACATCACAAGGCCGAGGGAATAGATGTCCACATTGGCGGTGTACTTCTCGCCGCGGAACACCTCCGGGGCCATGTAGTTCACGGTGCCTGCCCGGGTGGACGCGCCGGTGGAGGCGCTGGCGATGCGGGCCACGCCGAAATCGCCCAGCTTGTAATCGCCGGTGTCCGAAATGAAAATGTTGGCGGGCTTGATATCCCGGTGGATGATGTTGTACTGCCCGCACACTTCCAGCGCACGGCACAGGTCGGTGCCCAGGCGGATGACCTCGGCCCGGGTGAAGGACTTGTTCTGGCGCAGTGCGTCGTTGATGGGCCGGAGCAGCTCCATGCGGATGAGGATGTCCCACCCGATGCCGTCCTCATGGGGGATGATCTGGTGGTCCTCATAGCTCACGATGTTGCTGTGGCCTTTCAGGCGGCTCATGAGGGCGATCTCGCGGTTCAGCTCCTGCACATAGTCGCGGAAATAGGTGGATGCGCCCTCGCGGTCCATGCCGGCTTCCAGCACCTGCTCATACTCGCTTTTGTCCGCCGGGATGGTGATGGCCTTCAGCGCGCCGGTGAACACCATGTCGAAATCCCGGCGCTCGATCTCGAACACCTTGCCGTAGCTGCCCGCACCGATGAAACGCTTGATGTGCCAGGAGCCGAAGAAGGGCTCATAGCGCTTATAGTATTCGTTGTCCATGATTCATTCTCCTCGCTGTGCAGAGATTTCTTCTGCTTGCAGTCACTTTTAGCCAGTTATTACGACTGTTATTGTTCTGCCATCCGCCAACCAGCCGGTCGCCACGCCAATCTCCGTGCCACTTCCGCATACAATATAGTAGTCCGAGGACGCGGTGTTGTTTCTTTCTTTCCATCGCTGTGTGTCAGATGCCGTAATGCTTCCCGTTGTAGAAACATAGCCAAGACTTCCCCGCGCAGTACGCGTCGGCCCCATATCTTGCTGGTTCAGCTTATTTCTGGTTTCTTGATCAATTTCACCATTGTAATATTGCTGGTGATTCTCCATCACTTTTTGCGCGAGTGCTGTCAGTGTCGAACTTTCCGTCAACGCATTCAAACCATTGTTCGTGCGAGCTTCATTGATGACACTTATAATATTGCTTTTGGACGGAAGCGGTTTAGACGAAGCCGCTGTCGAAGCTGTGCTGCTAGACGCGGGTGCCGTACTGGATGCAACCGGAGCTGTACTGCTGGCCACAGGGGCTGTACTGGATGCTGCCGGAGCCCTGCTGCTGGCCGCCACACTGCTGGACGAGCTGACCGCCTTTGAGCTGCTTGCCGCACTGGACGAGCTGACGGAACTGCTGGACGAACTTACCGAGCTGGAACTGCTCACCGGCTTTTCGCTTTCCGAACTTGCGGCGGCACTTTCGGCCACGCTGGCGGAAGCACTTTCTTCGCTGGCCGCGCTATGGCTGGCCTTCTCCGATGCGGCAGAGGATGCCGAACTGCTGGAAACGCTTGCGGTGCTTGCCGCCACCGGGAGCTGGCTGTTTCCGCGCCCGGCCAGAGCAAAGCCACCCACGGCCACCACGGCGGCAACGGCCACGCCGCCGATCGCCAGCGGCAGCTTGCTGCCCTTCTTCTGGGGTGCCGCAGGGGCTGCAGGGGTCTCCTGCTGCTGGGCTGCCTGCGCCGCAGCGGCCTGTTCGGCTTCCGCCTTGCGGGCGGCTTCCTCGGCGGTGGCCTGCTCGGCCGCGCGCTTCTCGGCGCGGATGCGGGCCAGCTCCGCTTCCTTTTCTTCAGCGGCCTTGCGGCGGGCAGCTTCCTCCGCTTCCCGCTTGGCCTGCTGTTCCTGACGGCGCTTCTCGGCCTGGGCTTCAAACAGGAAGGTGGTCTTGTCGCTCTCCTGCACGTTCTGCACCGGCTGCACCGGCGCGGCCACGCGCTCGGTGCGGTCCTCCGCCGGGGTCTGCACCGGCACTGCGCCGGGCATCAGCCGCACGGTGCTGTCGTCGGCCGGGGCGGCGGGCTGGGCTGCTTCCACCCGCACGGTCTGGTCCACTGCGGGCTCCTGCGGAGCGGAAGGCACCGGCGCACCGATGGTCCCGCTGTCTGCGGTCTCCGGCTCCTGCGCGGGGCTTTCCGGCACGCCGACCAGAACCGGGCGGATGGTGCCCTCGTCCGGAACATTTTTGGCCGGGGCGGGCGCAGGCTGCAGGTCTGCCGTCCCGCTGGTGCCGGGCACGGGCACGGCGTCGCCGCCGGGGTAGATCACCCGGGCTTCGCCCTCGGTGTAGAGGATGGCTTCCAGCGCCTGCCGCATCACGGCGGGGCTGTCGTAGCGCTGGGCCGGGTCCGGGGCGCAGGCCTTGAGCACGATCTCGGCCAGGCGGCCGTCGGCGTTGGCCGGGGGCGGCAGGGCTGCACCGGAAAGCCGCTGGGCCTGGGCGCGCTCCCGCTGGGCGGGGGACATGGGCTGCGGGTAGGGCGGGTAAAGCGGCATCCGGTTCGCGTTCAGCAGCTGGTACATCACAAGGCCCAGGGAGTAAATATCCACGTTGCTTGTGTATTTTTCGCCCTTGAACACCTCCGGGGCCATGTAGTTCACGGTGCCTGCGCGGGTGGAAGCACCGGTGGAGGCGCTGGCGATGCGGGCTACGCCGAAATCGCCCAGCTTGAAGTCCTCGGTCTCGGAGATGAAGATATTCGCGGGCTTGATGTCCCGGTGGATGATGTTGTAGCGCTGGCACACTTCCAGTGCGCGGCACAGGTCGATGCCCAGGCGGATGATCTCGCGCCGGGTAAAGCTCTTGTTCTGCTTCAGGTAGCCGGTGATGGGGGTGAGCAGCTCCATGCGGATGAGGATGTCCCAGCCGATGCCGTCCTCGTGGGCGTGGATGGCGTGGTCCTCATAGCTGACGATGTTGCTGTGGCCCTTGAGCTTGCTCATGAGGGCGATCTCGCGGTTGAGGTCCTTGACGTAATCCCGGAAGTAGGTGGACGCACCGTCCCGGTCCATGCCGTCCGAAAGGATCTCCTCCAGCTCGTCGGGCGAGGACGGGATGGTGATGGCCTTCAGCGCGCCGGTGAACACGGTGTCGAACTCGTCGCGGCGCTCGATCTCGAACACCTTGCCGTAGCTGCCTGCACCGATATAGCGTTTGATGTACCACGCGCCGAAAAACGGCTCGTAGCGCTTATAGTATTCGTTGTCCATGATGTTCCTCACTTTCACGCGGGCGATTCCCCGCTGTTGATGGCGGGCCGGGGGCTCACCGCTTTTCTTCGTCCGGGGCGTCCTGCGCCTTTTCGGCGGCGGGGGCCAGCTTCCGGGCGGGCTGCAGCTTTTTGGGCGCGGTCAGCGGGGCTGACGTTCTGAGCCCGGCGGCAGGGGGCGCGCCTTCCGGGGTGCGCGGCTTTTCCTGCCAGCGCAGCAGAAGGACCGTCTCGCCGGGGTCCCTTTCCGGGGCAGGCGCGGGTCCTTCCGCCGGGGGCTCCTCGGCAGGCCGGGGCGGCAGCGGGGCAAGGGTTTTGGCCGGGGCGTGGAAGCCGTGGGCCTTTTTCGGGGCCGGGCCGGGGGCCGGAACGGGCTGCGGGGCCGGCGTCTCGGCGGGGCGCGGTCCCTCCCGGGCCGGGGCAGGTGCCGCAGTCAGCGCTTCCAGCGCCTGCCGCATCTGGGCAGGGCTCGCATAGCGGGCCGCAGGGTCCCAGGCGCAGGCCTTGAGCACCACCGCCGCAAGGGCCGGGTCTGCCTGAGCCGGGGGCGGCAGGGGCTCGCCGGAGAACCGCCGGGCGCGGGCGTGCTCCTGCTGGTCCGGCGTGATGTTCTGCGGCGGGGGTGGATAGAAGGGCATCCGGTTCATGTTCAGCAGCTGGTAGAGCACCAGCCCCAGCGAGTAGATGTCCACGCTGCTTGTGTAGCGCCTGCCCTGGAACACCTCCGGGGCCATGTAGTTCACGGTGCCCGCCCGGGTGGAGGCCGCCATGGACGCGCTGGCGATGCGGGCCACGCCGAAATCGCCCAGCTTGAAGCTGCCCTCCCGGGAGAGGAAGATGTTGCCGGGCTTGATATCCCGGTGGATGATGTTGTTTTTCTGGCACACTTCCAGCGCGCTGCACAGGTCGATGCCCAGGCGAAGGACCTCGGCCCGGGTGAAGATCTTCTGCCGGCGCAGGTCGTCGTTGATGGGCCGGAGCAGCTCCATGCGGATGAGGATATCCCACCCGCGGCCGTCTGGGTGGGGGTAGGCCCGGTGGTCCTCATAGCTGACGATGGTGCTGTGGCCCTTGAGCCGCTGCATCAGGGCGATCTCCTTTTTGATGTCATCGACATATTTCTGGAAGTAGTCGGACACGCCTTCCTCGTCCATGCCGCTGGCCAGGATCGCGTCCAGCTCATCCTGCGAGGAAGGGATGGTCAGCGCCTTCATGGCGCTGGTGCTCACGGTGCCCAGGGCGTCGCGGCGCTCGATCTCGAACACCTTGCCGTAGCTGCCCGCACCAATGAACCGCCCCAGCCTCCACTCGCCGAAAAACGGCTCATAGCGCCGGTAATATTCCTTCTCCATGGTGTCTCCTCGTCTTGAAAATAAACGGCCCGCCTTATCCCACGCGGACAAAAAGCAGGCCGTTTGCGCTCAGGCCGATGCGGGATCAGCTGAACATATCAATAATATCCTTCGTCAGCTGCACAACGTTCCAGATATCGTCTGCCGTCCAGGAGCCGCTGTCGTCACCGGAATCGGACGACGCAGAGCTGCTGGCCGGGGGCGTGCTGGCTGCCGGGGCCGAGCTGCCGCCGCCGGAAGAACCGCTGCCCGAGCTGGAGCCGCGGCCGCCCGAGCCGCTGCCCGAGCCGGAGGAAGACGATGCCGCCGGGACGGGGTCCGGCTCCGGCAGGATCTCCATGGCCTGCTCCTCCTGATAGGCGATCTTGCCCACGGCCACGCCGTGGCCGTCCGGGGAAGCGTCGTACCAGTAGACGTTGTCGAACTGGACAAAGGCGTACTGGCTGTCGCTGATCTGGCGCACCGTGGTGCGGCTGCCGTTGGCGGCGGTGTAGGTGCCGGACTGGCTGCCGGTGCTGTTGGTGGCCTTGAAGGTCATGGTGCCGTTCTCATAGCCGTCGGCATAGGTGCCGGTGAACTCCAGCGTGGTGCCGTCGGCGGCAGTCTTGCGGTAAGTGCCGGTGCCGTTGGGCAGGTCGTTGGACCACTGGCCGTTGTAGACGCTGTAATTGCCCGCGAACAGCTGGATGCCTTCGCCGGAGCGCTTGCCGTCCACCACCTGGCCGTAGTACAGACCGGTGGTGTCCACCAGAACTTCCTTGGCGCCTGCGGGCAGGCTGGACTTGATGGCATCCCACTCGGTGCCGCTGCCCATCAGCCAGCCGTTGACATAGGACAGCACCGCGCCGCCCAGAGAATCGGCATTCGTGAACTGCTGCAGCACCACCTTCAGGGTGTTGTAATCGCCGCTTTCAAACCAGCCGATGACGCTGTTGTAGAGGTCCACCGTCTCCTTCTGCTCTTTCAGATAGGCGGCGGTATCCTCAATGGGCTTGCCGCCCACTGTCAGAGTGGCAAGGGCCGGGAGGGTGCTCAGCACCTGCACCTGGCACTGGTCCACGCTGAGGGTGGTCAGGCCCGTCAGGGCGGTGAGGGGGCTGTAATCCACGATCTGGTTGCCGGAAACATCCAGCTCCTGCAGGCCGGTCAGGCCCTGCAGGAAGGAAAGATCGGTGAGCTGGTTGTTTGCAAGATTCAGCTTGCGCAGGCCATGCAGGCCGTCCAGGCCGTTGCACTGCTCACTGGTGAGCTGGCAGTTGGTCAGGGACAGGGTGTCCAGCGCATCCAGGTTCGCCAGCTCGGACACGCCGTCCGGGAAGGTGACACCGTCGGCGGAGAGCTGTTCCAGCTTCTGCAGGGCGGTGAGCTTCGTGAGCTTGTTCTCGTCCAGCGCGGTGCTGCCGCTGCCGGTGATGGTCAGGCTGGTGAGGTTCGGCAGGGAGCACAGGGCGGCCCAGTCTTCGTCCGTGGGGTCCTGCACGGCAAGCTCGGTGGTGTCCTCGATGCTGTAGGAAACACCGCCGATGCTCACATCCTTGCTGACGCTCAGCTTCTTCCAGACGAAGAAGCCGCCAACGGCCAGCAGTGCGGCCAGCACCACCAGCAGGACGATCAGCAGGATAGGGGACTTCTTTTTGCGGGCCGGGGCCTCTGCCACGGGCTCCGGCGGCATGGGCGGCACACCGCCGCCTGCCTCCGGGGCAAAGAAATCGGCTGCGGGGGCCGCCGGGGCGCTCACGCCGATGCTGTAGTCATCGTCCTGCGGCGGGAGGAAGGCCCGCACCGTCTCATCGCCTGCGGGCGCAGCGGGGCCGTTCGGGGCGTAAGCCGCCGTATCATACACAGGGGCGGCGGGCTCCACCGGGGTGAAGACGGTCGCGTCGTCCGCAGGGGCGGCGGGCTCCACCGGGGTGAAGACGGTCGCGTCGTCCGCAGGGGCGGCAGGCTCCACCGGGGTGAAAGTCGTCGCGTCGTCCGCGGGCGCGGCGGGCTCCACCGGGGTGAAGACCGTTGCGTCATCTGCCGGGGCGGGAGTCTCCACCGGGGTGAAGACCGTTGCGTCATCCGCAGGAGCGGCGGGATCCACCGGAGTGAAGACGGTTGCGTCATCCGCAGGAGCAGCAGGCTCCACCGGGGTGAAGACGGTTGCGTCCTCTGCAGGGGCAGCAGGCTCCACCGGGGTGAAGACCGTCGCGTCCTCTGCAGGGGCAGCAGGCTCCACCGGGATGAAAGTCGTTGCTTCGTTTGCGGGAGCGGCAGGCTCCACCGGGGCAGCGGGTTCCGGGCTGAGGGAAGCCGCCCGGTGGAAGGACTTTGCACCGCTCGTTGCCGGGCTGATGGTGGGGCCGTTGTCCTCCTCCAGCGTTTCATAGGGCTCCGGCGCAGCCGCCGGGGCTTCGACTTCCGCCGGGGCCTCTGCCGGGGCAGGGGCCGGTTCCGGCGCAGCGGAGTGCACCGACGGCGTGCTCCAGAAAGGAGCCGACGAGATGGTCTGGTCGTTGGGGTCGTCCTCCGGCAGGTCCGGCTGGGGGGCAGGGGCGGCTTCCGGGAATTTATGGCCGCAGACTTTGCAGAACTTCTGCTCGTCAAAGTCCGCTTTGGTCCCACATTCGGTACAGAATTTCATCGCAAGTTTTCCTCCGTGTTCAATTCATTCCGGTCAAAACGCAATGTTTACGGCCACAGCTGCACATCCGAGACGATGATCATGCCGCACTCCTGCGTGTGCACGACGATCTTCAGATATTCTGCGCCCGCAATGGAAGCGGTGACGGTGAGCTGGTCGGTCTTCTGGCCGATGACCGGCGAGGTCTGCACCAGCACATCGTCGGCATAGATCTGCACATAGCCGGTGCCTTCCGTGGCGGTGTCCTTATAGGGCACCAGGTTGAAGGTCATGGACGAATAATTGCCGTAAACACGGTACTCTGCCGAGTAGAGCTGCTCCGATCTCCAATAATCATCGCCCAGCACAACATAGTTCACGGCGTCGGAGTAATCGTTGCCGAAGGGGTCTTCCGGGGCGGTGGCGTTCCAGTCCCAGCCGCCGTTCAGCACGGACAGGGTGGACAGGGACACCGGCTGCGAGGAGGACACCTGGGTCATCTTTGCAGTCAGGGTGGCGTTGCCGGGCAGCTCCTTCAGGGCGTTGGTCAGCAGGGTGCGGGCCCCGGCGAAGTCCTTGGCGGCGATCTTCTCATCCGCCTGAGCGGCGACGGCGGAGGCGTAGTTCTGCGCATAGAGCGAGAGCTTGACGTTCAGCGAGGAATCGCTGCCCACCAGATCCATCGCGGTCTGGATGGTCTTGTAGGCGTTCAGGTAGTCGCTGGTCTTTTCATACTGTGCTGCCGTCTCGAGGGCTGCGCTCTTGTAGCTCTCGGTGTACTCGGCGGTCTTCTGCAGGAAGTCGGCGTCGCTGCCCAGCAGCTTCTGGGCTTCCTGCACCGTCTCCAGCGCGGACTTGTAGTCCCCGGCGGCGGCGTACTGGGCGGCCTGGTCCAGGGCGTCCTGCTTGTTCTTGGCCGCCAGCGCCTCGGTGTATTCGGTCTGCTTTGCGGTGAGGTCTGCGTCCTCGGGGTACTTGTTCAGGCCGCCGGAAAGGGTGCGCAGGGCGTTGGTGTAGTCGCCTGCGTCGGCGTAGGTGGTGGCATCCGCCAGGATGGACTCAATGTCCTGCTTGCGTGCGTTCTCGGCGTTGGCCTCGCTGATGGCACCGCCGATGAGCGGGATGCTCTCGCCGTTGTCCGTCAGCAGCGAGGGCACCACCACGGCCGCTGCCGCGATGAGCAGCACCAGGATCAGCAGCAGGATCCACTTGGCCTTGCCGCCCTTCTTTTTCTTCTTTTCTTTCTTGGCCTTTTTGCCCTTCTTGCCGGTCTCGGGGGCCGGTTCCGGCTGGGGCTGCGGGACCCGCATGGTAGGCTCCGACTGGGGCTGTGCCGCCGGGGCCGGGCCGGGCACGATGCGGGTGGTCTTTTCGTCCGCAGGCTGGGCCGCCGGGCGCGGCTGCGGCTGCGAAGAACGGGTGTTCACGCGGACCCGCGGTGCAGCGGCGGCTGCGGGCTGCGCAGCAGGCTGGGCCGGGCGCGCGGGTTGGGCACCGCTCTGCAGGTTCTGCAATGCGCGCTTCATGACCGCCGCCGAGCGGAAGCGGGCGTCCGGGTTGTGCGCGCAGGCGCACAGCACCAGGTTTGCCAGATCGCGGGAGGCGTTCACCGGGGCCGGCAGCGCATCACCGCGCAGGCGGCGGTTCAGCGCGTCGGTGCGGGCCTTCTGGTCCAGCATCAGCTGCTGGCTGGGCACGAAGGGCAGGCAGTCGTTGTTCAGCAGGCGGTACAGCACGATGCCCAGCGAGTAGATGTCCACCCGGCCGTCGTAGTTGGTGCCGCTGGCCACTTCCGGTGCCATGTAGTTATAGGTGCCCTTGATGGACTGGCCGCCCCGGGTGCCGGACAGCTTGCGCGCGATGCCGAAATCGCCCAGCTTGAAGAAGCCGAACTCGTTGATGAAGATGTTCTCGGGCTTGATGTCGCGGTGGATGATCTGCTTTTTCTCGCAGATCTCCAGCGCCGAGCAGATGTCGATGCCCAGACGGATGACCTCGGCCTCCGAGAGGGTGCGGGTGCCCTTCCAGTCGTTGAAGGGGGTGAGCAGCTCCATGCGGATGTAGATATCCCAGCCGATCTCGCCGGTGCGCTCCACCACCTTGTAGTCCTCGACGCTGACGATGTTCTGGATGCCCTTCAGGGTCTCCATGAGCTGGATCTCGTTGACGAAGTCATCCACGATGCCCTGCAGGTAGGTGCGGGTGCCGTCCTGGGTCATGCCGTCCGAGCGCAGGGATTCCATCTCCGAAGCGTCCTTCGGGATGGAGATCACCTTGATGGCGGCGCTGCTGGTCAGGTTGTGGTCACTGCGCACGGCCTTGTAGACCGAGCCGTAGGCACCGCTGCCGATCCGCTCCACGACCTTCCATTCGGGCCAGATCTTTTCAATTTCCTGGGTCATGTTTGGTTCCTCCTCCATTAAAACAGATTCCTGATCCGGTCCAGCAGCCCGGTCGTAGCGGGCCGCCCGATCTCGAGCACGATCAGGGTCACATTATCTTTTCCGCCGTTGTCCAGCGCGTTCTGCAGCAGGATCTGCGCCGCCTGCTCCGCCGGGAACTTTGCCAGGATGCGGGCGATGTCTTCGGGCGGGACCATGTCGGTCAGGCCGTCGGAGCACAGCAGATATTTGTCCTGGTCCGCATAGGGCAGCTCGGCGTAATACGGGCAGATGGTCAGCTCCTCCGGCGGGATGCCCAGATACTGGGACAGGGGCGCTTTCTCGCCGTAGGGCGCGATGGAAAGGTGATCTTCCGAGATCTGGTACAGGCTGCCTGCACTGAGACGGAAGATCTTGCTGTCGCCGATGTTGCACGCGCTCACGCCGTTTGCCGTCAGCAGCAGCATGGCGGCGGTGGTGCCGCAGGTGCCCAGGCCGTTCTCCTCGATGAAATGGCAGATGTCCAGGTTCGCGTTCTGGCACACCGCCTCCAGCGTCTGGCGGGGCGTGCCGCTGCGCAGGGTGCTGAAGGCTGCCTTTGCCGCAAGGTAGGAAGCCATCTCACCCCGTTCCTCGCCGCCCATGCCGTCGAACACGCCGAACAGGGAGGTCTGCGCCGAGGTGACGCTGCCAGTGATGGGCGCGCGGCCCCGGCCGGGCTGATCCGGCTTTGCATAGATGCCGCCGCACAGGAAGTTGTCCTGGTTCATGCGCCGGCGCCTGCCGATGTGGCTCATGCAGGCATAGGAGATCTGATAATCCATGAAATTCCTCCTGCCGATGTTTCGGTTATTTGATCTGCGCCACGACCAGCGAATAGTTATCCGGTGCGCCGTGGGAGCAGACGATGGCGCTGATGCGGTCCAGCACCGGCTTGAGGTCGTCGGTGCGGAAAGCCTCGGCCAGCTCTGCCTGCAGCGAGACCGGCGGGCAGCAGCGGTAAACGCCGTCGCTGCACAGCGCGAACAGGGTGCGGCGCTCGGCCGTGCCGGTCTGCACGGTGTAGTGCGCCGTGTACTGGGAGCCGATGCAGTTGGTCAGCTTGCCTTCCAGCGCCGCGTCCTCGGGGCCTTTGGCGTGGTAGACGTCGTCGGTGCTCATCTGGCAGAACTCGGTGCGCAGCAGCCCCCGCCGCAGCCGGTAGCAGCGGCTGTCGCCCGCCGTCAGCAGCAGGTACTGCCCGCCGTTCAGCCACAGCAGCACGATGGTGGACCCGCAGTATTCGTCCTCCGGGATCTCGCGGTTGAGCTGGGATGCGCAGCCGTCCAGCAATTCTTTGAAGTGCTCGGCCAGCTCCTGCAGCGGCATCCGGCGCGCGGCCTCGTGGCAGCCGTCCCACCAGTCGGTCAGCGACTGGGCGATGAGGCCGCTGGCCTTTTCTCCGGCGTAGTGGCCGCCCATGCCGTCCGCGATGTAGCACAGGCAGGTGTCGCCGTCTGCCAGCATCCCGGCGCGGTCCTGGTTGACCTTGCGCTTCAGGCCGGTCTTGCACAATACTCCACCCTGCAGCATGGTCAGACGATCACCACCTTCATTTTCTCGTTGCCCATGGTCAGCACGCAGCCGTCCGGCAGCGGGGAAGCCGTGCCCACCGGGTGGCCGTTGACGCAGGTGGGGTTGGTGGCGCTGCGGTTGGTAATGCACACACGGCCGTTCTGCACAAAGATGTCACACTGGCTGTGGGAGACCGAGGGGCGGCTCAGCACCAGGCGGCAGCCGGCGCTGCGGCCGATGGTCACGATGCCGTCCAGCGGCACTTCGTAGGTGTTGGTCGCGTTGTTCAGGTCGGTCAGGCGCAGCACCGGGGTGCGGGCCCCGGCCGCCGCAGTCTCGCCGAAGGGAGTGCTGCGGCCGAACATGCGCACCGTGGCGTCGCCGGGGTCCACGGGCTGGGGCGGCGGCACCGGCTGGGGCTTTGGCCGCACCGGGGCCGGGGCAGGGCGCTTTTCAGCGTTCCAGGTCTTCTGCACGCCGGGGGTGTCATCGTCCACCGTGACCACCACGGTGCCGTGGCGGGCGGGCAGCGGCGGGTCCTTGGGGGCGTCCTTCTTTTTGGCGTCGGCCTTCTTTTTGCGGCCCAGCACCACGAAGACCACCACCAGCACGATCACCACCGCAGCGCCCGCACCGGCCAGCAGGAGGAGCATCCTCGTCTGGTTGGAGTTGTCCTGCACCGGCTCCGCGGCCGACGAGGCCGGGGCGCTGCTGACCGACGAAGCCGGTTCCGAGGCCGCCACGAAGGGCATCTTCAGCTGGGTGCTGTAGGCGGTGCCGCCGCAGGTGACCTGAATGGCCCGGGTGGAGCCGTCACACACCTCGTCCGGCAGCTTCGCGGTGACCCGCTGAGCACCGTTGTACTCACAGATGCCCTTTGCGATGGCAAAGGTGTCGTTGGTCTCGGCCAGATACCAGGACTGGCCTCGGTTCACGCGGGAGAGCGCGAACAAGTTTTCCAGCTTTGTTTTGCGCTCAGCCGTGTCGTTGGGGCCGCAGCCCACCGTGTAGATGGGGTAGCCGCAGCTGCGCAGCAGGTTTTCCAGCTCAGTGCGGGTGTAGCCGATCTGCTTGTCGTCCACGCCGTCCGAGATGATGACCACCCGGCACAGCTGGGTGGGGTCGGCATCATACAGCTTCTGCACCGCCTCATAGACGCGGTCGGTCAGCTGGGTGTTCTGGTTTTCATATGTAATGCCGTCAATGGCACTGCCCAGCGAGAGATAATCGCTTTCGGCAGAGCAGAGATAGCGGATATCATCGGAAATGGTGGCAATGGTATACAGTTCGCCCTGCATCCGGTTGCCCACCAGGTTGTCCAGAATTTTGGAGATGGTCTCCCGGCTCTCCTTCGGGATGGAGAGGGAGTTATCCAGTAAGATCAGCGTGTGGATGGGGTGCTCCAGCTCCGAGATGGCCTTGGACTGGACGCCGGTGCACTTCACGCTGCCCACAAGGCATTCGGTCACATCACCGGACTGCGGCAGATACAGCACCGCGCTCTGCTCGGTCTGCGCCGCCCACAGCACCGGCTGATCGCCCGCTGCAAAACTGCACAGCCCGCACCCCGCCAGCCACAGCAGGGTCAAAAGGAATACCGCCGTTCGTTTCAGTGTCCGCATGGTTTCGCGTACCTTCCTTATCCTCAAATCGTTCTGATAAAAAAAGCGGCCCGCCTGCAAATGGTATTGCGGCGAGCCGCCCAACACTCACGTCATGTAAACAGCTGGGTCGCATCGTGCCTGAGCTGGGCCATATCATCCTTCATTTCCTGCTGCAGCTTTGCATATTCGGCCAGTGCGTCGTCGGTCGCAGTGATCAGTTGCGACAGATTCCGCTCCATGCGGTCCAGGCGCTGCTGAATCCGGATCAGCTCCTTCTGGTGCATGGTGTCGATCTTTTTGCTCTGCCGGACAAGCTCGGAAAAGCGCCGGACATGGCGCAGCTGTTCGCGCACGTTTTCATTGCGCTGTTCCAGCCGCTCGGGGTTTAGATAAAATTCCATCAGGACTGGAACAGACTCTGCACTTTCTTGCGGGCGTCTTCCAGCTTCTGCTTGGTCTCGCTTGCAATGTTGTTTGCGCTCTCGTCTGCTTCCTTGAAGGCCTTCATGTTTTCTTCCACGGCCTTGTAAGCGGTCTTGACGTTCTCAATGTTCTGGCCGATGACCTCATAGGCTTCGTCTCGTGCATCGCCATCCCAGAACTGGGGGATCTCGCTGCGGCGCTGGTCATACTCGCTGCGAGCCGATTCCAGTTCCTTCATTTTGGACTCCAGCTGGGTGACAGCGGTGGAGTATGCACTGGATTTGAAGTTCAGTTTGATGCTTTCAAAATTTGTTGCCATAATAATGTGCTCCTTTCGCTTTTAAGCCACACCATATCAGGATCAGACAAATACTGCCACGATCTTCGCCACAGTCGAAATAACACCGATGACCTTTTGTGCAAACTGGACCGCTTTTCCGATTTGTTCAGCAATTGTTGTTACAACATTTACGAACTGCTCAACCATCTGGCCGAACTTCTGCACATAGCCGGCTGCTGCCTTCACAAGCTTTTCGCCGATGCTGCCGCCCTCGTCGGAGTTGCCCAGATCCTCGACGATCTGAGCGACCTCGCTCATGATCTGCTGGACCTTGTTGTTGATCTGCTCCACTGCGTCACACCACTGGCCGCCGCGCTGGCTATCAATGTTCATTGCTGTAGTTGCTGCCATAGTACAATACCTCCAATTAAATGTGTTTTCGATCAGACATCAAAAATGATGCGCAGATCTTTTTGTATTCCATCAAGCTGCTGCAGAAGGAGATCTGTATTTTTTCTGTACGCGTCCAGCAGTTCTCCGCCCGCACAGCCTGATAGTTCGTCTTTGTCCTGTTCCAACAGCTGATACAGGGTATTCAGTTCGCTCACGCAGCCTGCGTAGAGCTCGTCGATGTAATAATCCATGGGTCCTCACTGTTTCAGAACAGGATCAGATGGTCGCCCATCTGTACACCGCTGTCTTCCAGCGATACTTCCGTGGGCAAGACCTTCCGGTCTTCGCGCCGGCACAGCAGTTCTGCGCCGGAAGGGATGTAGGCCCCGCCCGTCAGCTCTGCCAGCACCTGATACAGCAGTTCGCGCATCAGGCCCGGCGTGATGGTCTTGGGGGCCGTAAAATCGAATATTTGTTCCACCGAAGGGACTTCGATGGTCAGCAAAAGCTTATCCATGCCGTTCTCCGCCTTACAGGTCCAGCGTGAAAATGTTCAGATCGTCCGGGTTTTCTTCCTCGTGGGTGCCGCAGGGCATCGTGATGCAGTAGTCTTCGCCGTTGTAGGTCATGATGCAGCTGCACTGGGTCTTGCCGGGGATGCCGTACTGGTACTCCTCCCAGCGGGCGAAACATTTTTCCTCCGGCTCCTCGTTGAAGCGCAGGATGTGCTGCTGGGGGTTGAACTGCTCCAGCAGGGAATCATCCCGCTGCTGCCCGCACTGGGAAAAGCCTTCCTTGAAGCAGCCGGTATAATACAGGTTGTAGCCGCGGCCTCGCTGCAGGTTAGCGTAGTCCGTCATTTCTTCCTGCTTGCCGCCTGCCGCAAACAATGCACCCAGCGATGCTTTGTCCTCCGCTGTGAATATGGTCTCCAGCTCCTCAAAAGCTTCGAACCAGACCATCAGCGGCTTCGTTTTGCTGCGGATGAAGTCAAAGGCCTTCAATGCAGAAGTCGGATCGGCCGCATCCAGATCATGCTCCTTGCAGTATTTACGCTTCAGGTCCGCGCGTTTCTGCATTTCTTTTGTCAGTTTATCGACCAGACGCTTGCCGTCCTCTGCCGCAGCTTCCAGCAGGATCATGTCGGTGCGCTTCTGGTAGGCCTGCAGAAGGGGCGAGCCCTCCCCGAACAGGCTGTTCTTCTTTTTCTTGAAGACCATCACCTGCATCCCCTCGCGGGCATAGGCTTCCAGAAGGTTTGCGTAGACCTTTTCCCGGGTCTCCGGCTCCTTCACCACCACCGAGAGGGAGAACATCTGCCGCAGCGGCAGGGCGATGGGGTTATCGCTCTGGTCGTCGTAGCCCAGCGGAATGCGGCCAGCCGGGAACTTCTCGCAGAACGTGGGATATTCCTCGCGGCCAAAGGTGATGCCGCGCAGCTTCTTGGCGCGCCACTCTGCGATCCGGACGCACTGCTGATACCGTCCCAGCTGCTTTTTGAGGTAATCCTTGTGGATCTTCATCGCATCTTCTTCGGGGAAGCGCTCGCAGACCTCTGCATACTGCTCGGTGCACATCTGCAGCAGCTGCTGCATCAGCTTTTTCTCCTGGGTCAGGTGTTCCAGCTCCAGCTGATAGCCTTCGGTCTGGACACTCTTTCTGTCAGCCATGGTCAATTCTCCTTGCTTTCTCAAATGATCGGCACTTCATCCGGGTCGGGTTCCACATGCACCAGCTCGCCGCAGGGCAGCGAGAGCCCGGCCAGCCTGCCCTGATAATACATCACGCAGTGGTTGTAGTGCTCATCCGGCTCGTTGATCGCCAGGTAATCCCGCGGCAGCGGAACGGCGCCGCATTTGTCCAGCTGGCCGCCGAACATCAGGGTGAACTTCTGGGGGTTGAAGCAGTCCGCCATCGGCGTCTGGGCCGCCGTCAGCGTATATTCGCCGGGGCCGAAGCAGGCCGTATAGTAGATGTTGTAGCCATAGCCGTTGTTCTTCTTGCTGGTCGTGTTCGGGTCCTGCGCACGGAACAGCTCGGCAAACATCACCGCCTGGCCGTCGTACAGCGACTTTGCAAACTCGTAGTAGTTTTCAAAGATCACCATCAGCGGCGTGCTGTGGGCATGGATATACTCAAAGGCACGCACCGTGTTCTGCGGGTCGCCACGGGTCAGGCCGTTCTGCTGCACGAACTCGTTGCGCAGCTGCATGCGCTCACCCATGATCGCCATCAGGCGCTCGAACAGCTCCTGCAGGCCGGTCTCCTTATCCTGCTCGAACAGGGTGACCTTGGTCTGCGCCTGCAGCTGCTGCAGCAGGTCCGAACCGTCCGCATAGATGCTGTTGAAGTTGCGGCGCACGATGAACAGCTCCATGTGCTCGCGGCAGTACGCCTGCAGCAGGGTGCTCACGATGTGCTCGGCACCGGCCGGGTTGCCGTTGTAGACCGTCAGCGAGAAGGTCTGGCGCAGCGGCAGCGCCACCGGCTTTGCATCCGAGAGGTTGTAGCCCAGCGGGATGCGCATGGGCGCAAACTTTTCGCAGAATTCTGCGTAGCTCTGGCCTTCTTCCACCATCGGCAGACGCATGGCCGGGGGGTATGCTGCATCGCGGGCGGCGATCTCGTCCAGCGCGGCGCGCAGCTGCTGTGCGGCGGCCTGCTGGTCCTCGCTGTCCGAAAGGATCGCGCCCTGGAACTCCAGCGGCTGCTCCTCCCAGATGCACAGGCCGCGGCCCGGCAGGCAGGGCGGCAGATATTCGGTCTTGCAGCCCAGAATGTCGAAGTAGCCGTACTTGTCCTTCTGGTTCATGCCGATGTGCTCGCTGGCTTCCTGCCGCACACGCATACTGAACTCGTTGTAATGGCCGCCTGCCAGCACGAATTTGATGCCGTAGGGCGCGCCGTCACGCATGAAATCGTGGATGGTGCTGTAGTAGAAGTTGCCCTTCTTGATGCTGGTAAAGTTGACCACGCCGTCGATCACCACCACCCACAGGGGCAGCTTTTCCACCCGGCAGTAGGCCTCGTAGCTGTTCACCTCAGCCTGCGCGAACAGCTTCTGGCGGCGCTTGGTCTCGTCGGTGATCATCTCGAACAGGCGGTCGATGGACGGCTCGTCCTCGTCGGTCAGCACGATGCCGCAGTGCGGGATGCGGCGGAACTGGGTCAGCAGCTTGCTGGAGAAATCCAGAATGTAGAAGTTGACCTGCTCGGGCGTATAGCGCTGGGCCAGGTTCAGCAGCATGGTCTGGATCATGGCCGTCTTGCCGCAGCCGCTTTCGCCCACCAGCAGCAGGTTGTGGGTGCTCTGCAGGTCCAGCTCCATCGGGTACTGTTCCTGCTTGCCCGGGTCGTCGATCATGCCCACGAGGGCCGAGATCTTTTCCGGCGTCTTGCCGGGGAAGCGCTCCTGCAGCTGCGCCAGCGTCAGCATGGTGGGCAGCGGGGGCGGCAGCAGGGTGCGCGGGATGATGTGCTCGCGCTTTGCCATCTCGGACAGGTACTGCACCACCGCCACGATCTGCTTGGACTCGGCCTTTTTCTTTTTCTTGATGGGCTTTGCCACCAGCAGAGTCTGGGCCGTGTCGTCGATGACCTGCACCGATTCGTCCTTCTGCTGGACCACTTCGTCCTGCGGGATGTATTCGGCGCCGCACCATGCGGACTGGCCCATGGCGAAGTATTCGTTGTAGCCCACCTGCAGGTAGAACCGGCCGGTGTCCTTCAGGCTGGCGGCGTCCGGGCGCTTGAGCATGTCCTGGCTGTCGCCGGTGTCCTGCACGCGCAGGCAGACGCGGAACTTGGTGTTGCTCCAGATCTGGTCGTTGACCACGCCGGAGGGCTTCTGGGTGGCCAGGATCAGGTGGACGCCCAGGCTTCGGCCGATGCGGGCGGTACTGATCAGCTTGTCCATGAACTCCGGCTGCTGGCTTTTCAGCTCGGCAAACTCGTCCGAGATGATGAACAGGTGCGGCAGGGGTTCCTCCACCCGGTGGGCGCGGTACAGGCGCTGATAATCGTAGATGTCCAGCGTGCCTTCGTTGCAGCGGCTTTTCGCCTCGTTGAAGATGCGCTGGCGGCGTTTCAGCTCGCTCTCGATGGAGATCATCGAGCGGGAGATGGCGGCACCGTCCAGGTTGGTGATGGTACCCACCAGATGCGGCAGATGGATGCCGCGGACCTTATCCTCAAAGGCACCGGCCAGGCCGCCGCCCTTGTAGTCGATGAGCAGGAAGGCCACCTCGTCGGGGCTGAAGTTGACCGCCATGGACAGGATGTAGGTGATGATGAACTCCGACTTGCCGGAGCCGGTCATGCCGGCCACCAGGCCGTGGGGGCCCTGACGCTTTTCGTGCAGGTCCAGCATGAACAGTTCGCCGTCGGTGCCCACGCCCACCGGCGCAGCCAGGCTGCGGGTGGGGTCGCTGTCGGCCCAGCGCTTGAGCAGGTTCAGGTGTTCCACCTTGCCCACGCCGAACATCTCCAGGAAGGTGAAGGTCTTGGGCAGGCTGTAGCTGCCTGCGATGGTCATCAGGCTGGTGTTGGCCAGCTTTTTCATGCTGGCAAGGTAGCGGTCCTCGCCGTAGCGGTCCAGCGCGAACTCCTGGGGCGGCTGGTCCGGGTGCAGCAGGTCGTAGGCCTGATGGGTGCCGGTGGAGCTCATGCGGAAGATGCGGGTGCTCTCCTTGGGCTGCTGCTCAAAGGCGGCCACCACCGAAAGGCCCACGTTGTGGTCTTCGGCCAGCACATCTTTCAGCACTTCCAGGTTATCGTAAAGGGATTTGCTCAGCGCAAACACCACATAGTGCGGGTGGGTGCGGCGGTATTTCGCCACATCCGCTTTTGCGCCGAAGGCCCCCTCCATCTCCCGGCGCAGGTATTCGCCGATGGCGCTGGCGCCGGGCTGGCTGGTGGCCAGGAAGCGGATGGTGCGCTCGTTGTTCCACACATGGGGCAGGTAGCGCACCTCGTTCAGGGCGGGCAGTTCTTCCTTTTCCAGCAGGAAGATGCACTTCACCTCGTCGTAGCTGTGGGTCATCATGAGCTGGGCCGCCAGGCTGCGCACAAAGGCCAGCACATAGGGCCGGTCGCCCACCACGCCGCAGACGTAGTCCTCCAGCAGGGAGGTCATCACCGGGGCCTTGGGGATGACGTAGGTCTGCTGCACCAGCGCATACATCTGCGCTTCCAGCGTGTCCTGCTCCATCTCAAAGCGCTCCTGCGGGTACTCCAGCGCGGCGCGCATGGGCACCGTGCCGGAGCCGATGCGCAAAGTGAGGAAGTCGTCGTCGGTGTTGCGGCGCTCCCACAGGCGGGAGACCATGCTCTCAAAGTAGCCCAGCACGCTGGACATGTTCGGGTAGTTGGCGTTCAGCACGTCGTATTCGTGCTTGCACTCTTTTTCGATCTCCTGCTTTTTGGCTTCCAGATATTCGCCGTATTTTTCCAGACGGCGGGCCTCATATTCCTTGCGCTCCTTTTCGGTGTAGCGCTGGGTCAGGAAGGGGAAGACCAGCGAGGTGAGGGCCATGCTGTAGCTGCCCATCATGATGGAGCGGCCGCCCATGACGGCCGACGAACCCATGCGCAGCACCAGCGGCATCTTGTCCGAGTTCATGGGCATGGGCGGCGCATCCACTGCGATGGCCGGCCACTCCATGGAATAACGGCTGCGGGGGCCGCGGTTGTACAGCCCGCCGCGGCGGGCACCGGTGGCAACGCCCACGTCGCCGCGGGGCGGGTCCAGCACCGGCAGCACCGACGGGCTGACGTACATTTTGGTGTCGCCGGAGCAGATGGACAGAAAGTCCGTGCCGACGATGACGCGGGGGCCCATCAGGTAGACCACATCGCCCAGCTTCAGCGCGGCAGTGCCCCTCACGCGGCAGTGGTTGACGTAAACGCCGTTGGCGCTCTCCAGGTCCTGCACCTCCCAGCCGCGCTCGGTGAGACGGAAGATGGCATGGTGGTGGCTGACGAAGCCGTTGGAGCTGACGATATCGTTGGTGTTGTCACGGCCAAAGCGGATGGGCACATTGTAGCGTGCGCGGTAGTTGCGGAACACGCTGGACGCCTTGGTGATGGTCTCGGCATACAGGATATACTGGCGGCCCGCATTGCGCAGGAAGTACATCTGCCGCAGTGCCAGCGGCGTCTGGCGGCAGTCCACCGACTGCGCGCCCACAAAGCAGGTGGCCGCGTCGCAGCACAGATACCACTGGCCGCCCAGCGCTTCGATGGAAAGGAAGCCGCTGCCCGCCTGGGAAAAACGATATTTGCCTTCTGCCACCCGGGGCAGCAGCAGCGCGTCGATGTGGCCGTTCTCGCCGATGAGGTTCACGCGCATGCCGAGGTATGCGGCGTCCTGCCCGACGTTTGCGGTCAGAGGTTTCGGTCTATCCATTCCATCCTCCCGTGATGTGGGGTATGCTCTTTATAAGTCGTTGGCTCAGTCCAGCTTTGCGCCGCAGTTGATGCAGAAGGTCGCATCCGCCGGGATGGGCTCACCGCAGCTGGGGCAGACCGAGGTCTGCGGGGCTGCCGGCTGGGCAGGCTGCTGGACCGGCTGCTGCACGGGCTGGGTGGGCTGCTGGAACGAGGGTGCCGGGGCAAATGCCGCCGACTGTGCCGGAGCTGCCGGGGCGGGAGCGGGAGCCGGGGTGGGAGCCGCGGGCTGCTCCACCCGTGTGCCGCAGCTGGTGCAGAAGGCTGCACCCGGGGCCAGCGGCGCGCCGCAGTTCTGGCAGAAAGCCTGTGCGGCGGGCTGGGCAGGCTCTGCCTGGACCAGCCGTGCACCGCAGCCGGAACAGAAGGCCATGCCCGGGCGGATCTTTGCGCCGCAGTTGGGGCAGCGGCTGGCTGCGTTGATGGTCTGGATCTGCATCCGGCAGTTCTCGATCTTATCGTGCAGGGCATTCACCTGCTCGATGAGATCGGCTGCCTCGGGCAGGGGGTGTGCGCTGTAGGCGCAGTACACCTCATAGCCGATCTGATTGTAGAGCTGGTTGATGCGGCTTTCTGCATCCGAGATCTCGCCGTTCAGCCGGGTGATCTCCGAAAACTCTTTGGCACTCTTGGCCGCGCTCTGGCTCGCCTGGGTGACCCGGTTCTTCATTTCATCGAAAAATGCCATGGTTGCGTCTCCTTTTCGCTGAATCTTAATAGCCGTACCAGCCCAGATCAATGGTGGTCCCGGCCAGCGTATCTCTGCACCACATCTGGTCCACATCGGTGAGCAGGCGGGTCTTCTCCTTGCCGTCGTAGCTGTACAGATCGTTGTCCGAGATGTACAGCGTGGTGTTCTTATCCACGCGGCGGACCCAGCTCACGCCGTCCGCGATCACGGTGCGGGTGCCGTCCTTGGCGATCAGTGCGATCTCCTTGTCGTCGTAGCTGTTATAACCGGTGTGCACCAGCAGCTGGCCGTCCTCGTACACCGTTGCGTAATCGGCTGCGATGTCCTGCGCCGCGCGGGTGGACTTGCCGTTCGCGTAGGTGTACAGGTCCACATAAGAGGTGCCGTTGCTGTCGTACTTGTTCGCAACGTAGTACAGCACACCGTCTTCCACGCTGCAGATGGAAGCGTCATCCGACACGATCTCCAGGCTGCCGATGACATTGCCGCTGACCTTGGCAGCGTACAGGGTATCCTCGTCGCTGTCCTCAACCAGGACGTAATCGCCCACCATGGCGGCATCGTCCAGTTCGGCAATGGCCTCAAGGAAGGTCTTGGACATGTTCACGGTCTTGCCCGTATCCATGTTATACACATGCACATTGGCCGGTTCCATGATATCTTCCAGATAGTCGCTGCCGTCGCTGTTCACCACATCGTCCACGGTCACGGTGCCGGTGAGGGCGTCTGCGCCGTAGTAGAAGATCGTGTTCTGGTAGTTCACGGCCGCCAGCAGGTTCTCTGCGATCACGGTCGTGGTGCCGTCCTTGTAGTTGAAGCTGTAGAGGTTATAGACCGGGGTTTCTTCCTTCATGGACTGGACCAGCTCATAGCGGCTCTGGGCAGCATAGTAGGCATCGTAATCGGTGGTACTGCCAGCCTGCTCGCAGCCCACGCACAGCTCATGCCATGCGGTGTCGCCGTACTCGCCGTAAGCCTGCGCAATGGTGACGAGGTCTGCCTTGACGGCGTCGGTCAGCGGGAAGTAGCCGTCGCCGTCCTCCTGAGAGGAATACTTGTCCACGAAGGACTTGCAGGCCAGCGCCACAGCAGAATCGGAAGAATACTGCATGTCGTCGATGGAAGCGTACTCGCCAAAGAAGCGCACCGAGGTCGAGCAGGAAGCAACGATCTGGTCATAGTCGCTCTCGTTGTCGTACTGGCCGAAGTAATAGTGCCAGTAGTAGGGGACAGAGTAATCGTCCTCGCTGGGCTCCTTGGTGTAGTTGTCGGCATCGGACAGCACCGAAGCCAGCGAATAGGTCTCGCCCGAAGCGCCCAGATAATACAGTGCGTCGTCGCCGTAGGTCACGGTCTCGTAGTCATCCACCAGCTTTTCGGTGTTGCCTGCGGTATCCACGCTGTAGAGAATGCTCTCATCATCGTCGTTTTTCTTGTAGTACAGGATGTGGTCCAGGTTCTGGGTGGACACCAGCGAGTACACGCTGCTCACCAGCTTGGTGGACTCATCCGGCTTCTTCAGGTCCACGAAGTAGAGGGTAAAGTCGCCGTTGTCGTCGGCGGTATAGTACATCACGCGGTTCTTCTCGGTGTCCACACGGAAGGAGTAGACATCCTTGCCCAGGGTGGTGGGCTGGTTGCCGTCGTAATAGTACAGCTTATCGTCGGAGTTCTTGTACACGACACCATTGTTCAGCACCGAGAAGTCCAGGTTCACGTTCGTTGCAATGGTGGTGATGTACTTGTCGTTCTTGTCCGAGCCGTCCTTCAGCTTGCCATACTCGGCACGGTTCAGGGTGCCGTAGCTGCCGTCCAGCTTGGAGATATAGTAGAAATACTTGCCGTCCGGGCTGAATGCGGTGCTCAGGCTCTCGTAATCGCTCTCGTCGGTCTTGGCCGAAGCGATCTCCACCGTGTCGGTCTTGCTCAGGCTGGGCAGCAGCTCATACTTGCCGTCCTGCAGTGCGACATAGGCGTTCTTGCTGGAGCCGCCCAGGTTGGGCAGCACGAAGAACACCACTGCCAGCACAGCCAGCACCACAGCCACGATGGCCACGATCAGCAGCGGCAGCTTGGACTTTTTGGCCGCAGCGGCACCCTGATCGGGCTGCACCGCGACCTCCTCCGGGGCCTGCACGACCGGGGCAGTGGGCTTGCGCGCCACGATGGTCTGGGTGGGCTCTGTCAGGCGTGCGCCGCAGCTGCCGCAGAATTTTGCTCCATCCGGGAGCTGCGCTCCACACTTTGGACAATTCATAATCTATTCCTCCATATTCTCGCAGGGCCGGGTGCTCTGCTCGTTTATTGAACGCGTTCGCCGTTCCGGCGATGCGATCCGGACTGAAAAAACGGGGGGCGTTGCGGGAAGAAAAAAGCAGTGTCAGAACGCACCGGAACACGCCCTGCCGCGGCGCTCCCCATGGGGAACCGCTGCAAAACGTGCAACACCGGTCAGACCGTTTCTGACACTGCCATAAAAACTTTTTTTCGAAATCTGCCGCATTTTATAATACCCCTATTATAAAATAAGCTCAGCCATCCAAGCGGACAGCCGCCACCGGCGCTCCATGGCCGCAAAACCATGCACAACGAGCACCGATGCGTTCCTCCCATCCCCGGCAGCGCACCCTGCGGCTGCTACCGGGAACCAGCTTTATTATAGCGCAATGCCAGGTGCGGGTCAAGAAAGATGTCGTTTTTGCGCGAAGGCGTCTGCCCGCCAAAACAGCCCGGAAAAAGCCCGGGCTGCTCCCGCTGCGCTGCCGGCGATCAGACGATGCGCGTGCCCTTCTGGTAGACGGCCTGAATGTTCAGTTCCTTGTCCGCCAGGATGACATTGCCGTAGCGCCCGGCGGCCAGAGAGCCGTAGTCGGCGTCCACACCGATGCTCTTGGCGGGGTTCTCGCTGGCGGCACGCACGGCGCTTTCCAGCGGGACGTTCATCTCCAGCACGGCGCGCTTCATGCAGTCGTACAGGCAGGTGTTGCTGCCTGCAATGGTGTCCGGGTGCTCGGTCAGGGTGGCGCGGGGCCCCTTGACCGTGATGGCCTGTCCGCCCAGGCTGTACTGGCCGTCCGGCAGGCCGCAGGACATGGCGCTGTCGGCGATCAGGCACACACGGTCATCGCCGAAGGTGTTGAAGGTGAAGCGCACCATGGCGGGGTGGATGTGCACGTTATCGGTGATGAGCTCCACCTCGGCATCGTGCTCCATGGCGGCAATGATGGGGCCGGGTGCACGGTGGGTGATGCCGGGCATGGCGTTGTACAGGTGGGTCATGTGGGTGGCACCGGCTTCAAAGGCCTTGACGGCGGTGTCGTAGTCGGTGCAGGTGTGGGCGATGGAAATGCGCACCTCGTTATGGCACTCCTTGATAAAGTCCAGATTGCCCGGCTCCTCGGGGGCAACATCCACCAGCTTGATCAGGCCGTTTGCACGCTTCTGCAAGCGGCGGAACATGGCAGCGTCTGCGCCCTGCACATACTCCGGGTTCTGTGCGCCCACCTTTTTGGGGCTGATGAAGGGGCCCTCCATGTTGATGCCCACAAGGT
>ENA-UOJQ01000847-UOJQ01000847.1-human-gut-metagenome-genome-assembly--contig:-P63-NODE-847-length-29082-cov-6.823991_pt1 | contig 29082 bp, 23 predicted proteins | sample MGYA00242352_ERZ723899 | MGnify/ENA metagenome assembly ERZ723899
AAATAACAACACATCCCCCGCGCAGTGTATCTGCGCGGGGGATGTGTTGTTATTATTGCGCTTAGCCCATGACCACGCGTACCTGCACCTCTGTGCTGGGTGCGGCCGGGGGAAGCACATTCCCGGTGATGGGTGTTCCATCCACGGCGATGGAAGCGATTCCCTTTTCTACGTGATGGGGATTCTCTACGGTGATGCGGTAGACTGCACCGCGGTAGCGGCGCTTGACGGTATAGCCTGCCCATCCCGCGGGAATGCAGGGGGCGACAGCAAGACCCTCCAGCGTGGGCTGCACGCCGAGAATGGCCTGCGAGATGCTGACGAACGTCCAGGCTGCTGTGCCGGTGAGCCAGCTGTTCTTGCCCTCGCCGAAGGTGGGCGCGTCCAGAATGGTCCAGTCGCCCGTCTCGCGGAGGTAGGCATCCGTTCCGGCAATGAGCCACAGCGGGTCGTCGTTAAAGCCGCTGCCCACAGCCAGGTTGCCCTTCTTGGTCAGGGGCTGATACTGATGATAGGCGCTGCCGTCGGGGAACTGGGTGGCGGCGATGTCCAGGATGCGTTCCCTTGCCCACTGGGGGATCATGTGGACGAAGCCCAGCAGGTCCTGACAGGAGTCACGGAAGCCCATGCCCCGGCCCAGCAGCAGGGTTTGGGATGCGCCGGGGGCCAGCGACAGCGTGAACTGCATGGCGCCTACCGGCGCCCAGCCGTGAGCCACGCTGCCGGTGCAGGCACCGTTTTTTACCGCCTGGGGCATGGACGGCGCGCCATACACGCCCACAAAGGCGTCGCGGCTGGTGTCAAAGCCCTCGTAAGGGCGGTCTGCCCACAACACGGCGTACAAGTTTATGATACAGCTGAAGCTGATCGACACCTACTGGCCGCTGATCATCCCGGCCATCACCACGCCGGTGGTGGTGTTCTTCCTGTATTTCCTCCTTTCCCGTTACATCGTGGAGGGCGTGTCGCTGGGAAGCGTCAAGGGATGAGCCGTACCGTATTTCCACCTTCCAAATGTCCAAGTGGATAACTGCAAAAGAGCCGCTTATTCCGGCCTGGGAATAAGCGGCTCTCGACCTTTTCATGCGCGATGAATTTTCAGCGCGCCCCGGTGTTCTCTGTGCTCATATCCGGATGTCCCCGTCAGCGGCCTGCGCCTGCCGAAGCAGCGGCGTGCAGGCATCCAGAAATTTCCGTACCTGCTGCGGGCACCGCCCGATATACAGCCGCGGCTCCATCAGTTGCTCCAGCTCCGACCGGCTCAGTCCGAAGACCGGATCGCCTGCCAGCCGGTCCAGCAGGTCGCAGGGCAGACCTTCCTTCATGCGCTTTGTTGCTGCCATAGAGTGTCTCCGAATGACCTCGTGCAGCTGCTGCCGGTCGCCGCCCCGCTTCACCGCCTCCATCATCAGGTCCTCCGTGGCCAGGAACGGCAGATATTCCCGCAGGGTGCGATCTACGATCGCCTCGTTGACGTGCAGACCCGCCGTCACGTTCTGGCACAGCCGCAGTACTGCGTCGATGCACAAAAAGCCCTCCGGCATGGCGATGCGCCGGTTCGCGGAGTCGTCCAGCGTTCGCTCCAGCCACTGGACGGAAGCGGTCATAGGCGCGTTCATAGCGTCGGCTATCATATAGCGGCTGAGAGAGCAGATGCGTTCACACCGCATGGGATTGCGCTTATAGGCCATGGCGGACGAGCCGATCTGATCCGCCTCGAAGGGTTCCTCCAGCTGCCGGTCATGCTGCAGAAGGCGGATATCGTTGGCCATGCGATAGGCGCTCTGGGCGATGCCGCTGAGACAGCCGAGGATGCGGCTGTCCGTCTTCCGGGGATAGGTCTGTCCGCATACCGGGAAGCAGGCGGAAAAGCCGAACTCCGCCGCGATGCGGCGGTTCATCTCGTCGATCCTCGCTTCATCGCCGTCAAACAGGTCCATGAAGCAGGCCTCTGTGCCCGTGGTGCCCCGGCAGCCCAAGAACCGCAGTGCGGACAGTACATGGTCCAGCTCCTCCACGTCAGCGAGAAAGTCCTGCATCCACAGGACAGCGCGTTTGCCCACGGTCACGGGCTGTGCCGGCTGGTAGTGTGTATAGCCCAGGACAGGCGTGTCGGCATATTTTCCCGCGAAGGCCGCCAGGTTGTTCAATACGGTCAGCAGCTGTGCGCGCAGATAGACAAGGCCATCCCGGTACAGGATCAGGTCGGCGTTGTCGGTCACATAGCAGCTGGTGGCCCCCAGATGGAGGACCCCCGCCGCCGACGGCGCCGCTTTGCCGTAGGCGTATATGTGCGCCATCACATCGTGGCGTACCTCTCGCTCCCGTTGGGCGGCCGCATCATAGTCGATGTCGGTGATATGCGCCTCCAGCTCGGCGACCTGCGCTTCGGTGATGGGCAGCCCCAGCTGGCACTGGGCGCGGGCCAGCGCCGTCCACAGCCGCCGCCAGGTCTGATAGCGGCTGTCGTCGGAAAACAGGTGCAGCATATAGTCCGAGGCATAGCGGGATGCCAGCGGGGAACTGTACATATCGTGAGACATAACGATCCTCCTTGTTTATCGGATGATCAGGCTCTCTCGCTCGGCACCCACGGAGACATACCCGATATGGCAGCCGATGGCCTGCTCCACATACTCCACATAGTCCCGCGCCGCCTGGGGCATATCCGCCCATGTACGCACACCGGAGATATCGCAGCCCCAGCCCGGCAGGTATTCCATGACAGGCTTGGCCCTCTCCAGCACGGCAGGGAAGGGGAATTCGTGGGTGATCTCGCCGTCGATCTCATAGGCGGCGCAGACGGGAATCTCGTCCATGTAGCTGAGGATATCCAGCTTGGTCAGCGCGATATTCGTCGCGCCCTGTACCTCCACGCCATAGCGTGTGGCCACCAGGTCGATGGGGCCTACCCGGCGGGGGCGGCCCGTCTTGGCGCCATACTCCGCGCCGGCCTCCCGCAGCTTTTCCGCGTCGGCACCGAACCACTCGCAGGTGAACGGCCCCTCGCCCACGCAGGAGGAATACGCCTTTACCACGCCCACCACTTCATCGATCTTTGCCGTGGGCAGCCCCGCGCCGATAGGCGCGTAAGCGGCAATGGTGTTGGAGGAGGTGGTGTAGGGATAGATACCGTAGTCCAGGTCGCGCAGCGCGCCAAGCTGTCCCTCGAACAGAATGGCCTTGCCCTCTGCCTGCGCCTGCCGCAGATACCGCCCGGTGTCCGCTACATAGGGCCGGACCTGCGCGGCATACGTCTCCAGCCACGCGGTCATCTCCGCCATGGTATAGCCCTTGGCACCATAGACCTTCTGCAATATGAGATTTTTCCACTCCAGCAGGTCCTGCAAGTGCGCCATCAGGCGATCGGGATACAGCAGTTCACCGGCCTGAATGGTCTTTTTCTGGTACTTATCGGAGTAGAACGGCGCGATGCCCTGCTTGGTGGAGCCGTACATCTTGTCCTTCAGCCGCGCCTCCTCCAGCGCGTCCAGCTCCCGGTGCCACGGCAGCAGCAGGGAGGCCCGGTGGCTGACCATCAGGTTTTCCGGGGAGATGCTGACGCCCGCCGCGCGGATCGTCTCCATCTCCGTCACCAGGTTTTCGCAGTCCAGCGCCACGCCGTTGCCCAGAATATTCATCACGCCGGGGCGGAACACGCCGGAGGGCAGCAGATGCAGGGCGAATTTGCCCATATCGTTGATAACGGTGTGCCCGGCGTTGCCGCCGCCCTGATACCGCACCACCACATCGTACTGCCCTGTCAGATAGTCCACCATGCGGCCTTTTCCCTCGTCGCCCCAGTTGATACCTACGATCGCGCAATTTGCCATGTTCGCTGCCTCCGTTCCGTGTTATTTTCAAACGACGGTTCATTATACGCGCAGCAAGATAATAAGTAAAACATCGATTTAATATATGGCATATAAGCGAATTTAATAGCAAAGCGCACCCAGCACAATTGTACTGCGCCGGATCAAAAGCTGAAAAGCACACCCCCGGGGGGTGTGCTTTTCGCGTTTACTTCTGCAGGAGCTGTTCCAGCGCGGCCATCCGCAGGCATACGCAGAATACCTCCATGGCCTTCTCCAGCTCCTCCACCGGCGGCAGGGAAGGCGCGATGCGGATGTTGCTGTCCTGCGGGTCAACGCCATAGGGGAAGGTAGCGCCCGCGCCGGTCATGGTCACGCCGGCCTCCTTGCATAGCGCCAGCGTCCGTTTGGCCAGCCCCGGCAGGGTGTTCACAGACACGAAATAGCCTCCGGTGGGCTTTTGCCACGCGGCGATGCCAAGCGGCGCGATCTCCTGCTCCAGGCAGCGCAGCACGCACCGGAACTTAGGCCGCAGTATGGCGGCGTGCTTCTGCATCAGCGCCAGCGTGTGTGCCTTATCCTGCAAAAACAGTACGTGGCGCAGTTGGTTGACCTTGTCGTAGGAGATCATTTGGATATCCATCAGCTTTTCCATATACGCCAGATTAGCCGTCGACGCGGCCATGACGGATATGCCTGCGCCGGGCAGGGTGATCTTGGAGGTGGAGGCGTACTCGAACACCATGTCCGGGTTCCCCGCCTCGCGGCAGAGGGTCAGTATGTCGTCAAAGGGCACGAACGGGCCCTCAAACTCATGCACGCAGTAGGCGTTGTCCCACATCAGCAGGAAGTCCGGCGCCGCGGGCTTCAGTGCGGCGATGCGCCGCACCGTTTCGGCGGAGTACACGATGCCGTCCGGATTGGAGTATTTGGGTACGCACCACATACCCTTCACGGCGGGATCCCGCACCAGCGTCTCCACCAGGTCCATGTCCGGGCCGGTGGGCGTCATGGGCACGGTGATCATCTCCGCGCCGAAGGACTCTGTGATCTTGAAATGCCGGTCATAGCCGGGAGCCGGGCACAGCCATTTTACCTTGTCCAGCCGGCTCCAGGGTGCTTCGCTGTGGAGCAGTCCGTGGGTATATGCCTTGGCGATGGTGTCATACATCAGCGTCAGCGAGGCGCTGCCGCCGATGAAACATTCCTCTGCCCGGCAGCCCAGCAGCTCCGCGAACAGTTTTTTAGCACTGGGCAGACCGGACAGCTGCCCGTAGTTGCGGACATCCATGCCGTCCGCCTGGCACTGCACAGGGTCGTGCAGTATGGTCAATATGTCGGATACGGCGTCCAGCTGCGCCTTGCCGGGTTTGCCCCGCGCCATATTCAGCGCCAGCCCCAGTTCACGCAGGGCGTCGAACCGGGCGGAGACCTCTGCGTATTCCCGGCGCAGTGCCTCCGGGGAGAGGGAACGATAAGCGGTCGTCATGATCGTTACTCCTTACTCATTACTCATTGTTTGTGTGCTGCACCGCACAGTTCGCGGACAGAGGCGATGCCATTGCGGTGCAGATAGGAATCAAGGTCATGGATGATGTTGTGCATGGTCATGGGATTGTTGAAATTACAGGAGCCCACCTGTACGGCGGAAGCTCCGGCCATCAGGTATTCCACCGCGTCCCGCCATGAGGCAATGCCGCCGCAGGCGATGATCGGAATGTGCACGGTCTCATAGGCCTGCCACACCAGAAACATATTCATGGGTTTTACCGCCGGGCCGGACATACCGCCGGACAGATTTCCCAGGTAGGGCCGCCGTTTTTGTATGTCGATGGTCATGGCCCGGAAGGTGTTGGACAGCGTCAGCGCGTCCGCGCCGGCGTCCTCCGCCGCCCGGCAGCTTACCCGGATATCCGTCACATTGGGGGACAGCTTTGCGTACAGAGGCAGGGTGGTGCGCTGCCGCGTCTGACGTACCGTGTCGTACAGCAGCTGCGGGTCGGAGGAGAAAGGGAGTCCGCTGCCCACGTTGGGACAGGACAGGTTCATTTCCAGGGCGGCGATCCGGGGATCGTCGCCTACCAGTTCCGCGATCTCGGCGTAGTGCACCGGCTCGGAGCCGGAGATGCTCAGGATGACCTGGGTGCCGATGTTCTCATACCGGGGCAATTCGTCCCGCAGAAAGGCCTCGATACCCACGGAGGGGATGCCCACACAGTTGAGCATTCCGCCGCAGACCTCGGCGATGCGGGGGCCGGGATTGCCGGGCCGCCGCAGGCGGTGAACGCTCTTGATCATAACCGCGCCCAGCTCACTGACGGGGAAGCAGTCGGCATTGTTTTCAAAATAATCATAGGTGCCGGAGGCGGGCATGACGGGGTTTTTGAACACCGCGCCGCCCAGCTCCACGGATAGATCAGTCAGGTAATTCACAACGGTGCAAAGGCGCGGCGAGAGGTGTACGCGCCTTCTCCTTTCCAGTGTATTTTGCGCGTCAGACAACTGATGTCCGCCGTAGGCGTCGGTACAGGACCAGTGCTACGATCAGGGAGATCAGGTCTACGACAGGCTGCACCAGCGCGCAGCCATACAGGGGGTATAGGCGGTCCAGCAGAAGCAGCAGCGGGATATCCAGCGAGCCCTTCCGCAGGATGGAGCAGATCAGGGATTCCCTGGTGCGTCCCATCGCCTGGAACTGTGTGATCATGGGGTGGCATATGGCCACGAAGGGCATACACAGCACCATTCTGCGTAAAAAGGCGGCGGCGTAAGCCACGGTCATGTCATCCTGGATGAACAGCCGCGCCAGCTGCGGTGCGAACAACTCAAACACGATAACGCACGCCAGCGAGAAGCCCACGGTGATGCTGACGCCGAAGACAAAGCCCTGCCGCTGCCGTTCCCGGTCGCCGGAGGCATAGTTGTAGGACAGGAAGGGCAGCAGCCCCGCCGAGGTGCCCAGCGAAAAGTACAGCGGCAGATTGTCCAGCTTTTTCACGATACCGTAGGCCGCTACGGCCTCTACCGCGTATTTGGATACGAATAGGGACAGCACCGCTAACGACACCACCGTCAGCGCGTATTGCAGCGCGGAGGGAAAACCAATGGACAGTATCTCCCGGATATAAACGCCGGTACGCTTCAGATGGCATGGCCGCAGGGACAGCACCGTGCTGCTCCGCCGCAGCAGACACAGCAGAAAGAACAGCGTGCCTGCCGTGTTGGATATGGCGGTGGCCAGTCCAGCGCCGGCCGCGCCCATATTCATATACTGCGGCAGAATGAAAAACGGGTCCAACACGATGTTCAGCACGCCGCCCAGCGTCACGCCGGCGAAGGCCAGCGCGGCCCGGCCTTCGGCACGCAGCAGATTGGACAGCAGCAGGTTCAGTATCGTGCCCGTGCCGCCCCACAGCAACGTCCAGCGGGCGTAGGCCGCGGGATATACCTCCGCGTCCGCGCCGCAAAGAGAGAGCAGCGGGTGCAGAAACGACCCGCACAGCAGGCTGAATACCGCCGCGCTGGCCAGGCTCAGCCAGAAGGCGATGGCGGAGATGCGCCGTGCGCCGTCCATATCCCTGCGTCCCAGTGCGTGAGATACAGCGCTGGCGCCGCCGATGCCGAAGAGGTTACTCACGGCAGTCATCATCAGGAAGGGGGGATAGGCTACCGTAACGGCGGCTGTCTGTATGGGTGCATTCAGCAGGCCCACAAAAAACGTGTCCGCCAGGTTGTACAGCAGCGCCACCATCTGTCCGGCGACGGTGGGCAGCATTTGCTGTAATACCGCCCGCCGGACGGGGGCTTTCTCGAAGATATAGATGCGTTTTTCCGTGGAAGACAAGGCGGCTTCCCCCTTTACCGGTGTGCTGCTATGCGATGTGCGTTCCATTATAGCACGCGGTCCACGTCAAAAACAGGGCCGCTTTTGCATACACGGACGTAGGATGCTTCACCGCTGTCCTTGTCGTGGGCGGTGCAGATGCAGCCCTTGCATGCGCCCACACCGCAGGCCATGTGCTCCTCCAGAGACACATAGGCCGGGAATCCGTGTTGTACGTGCAGCTGCTTCATGTGAGCAGCCAGACGATTGGAGCCGCAGGAATAAGCGGCGTCAAAGGGCAGCTGCGCCGCGTCTGCGGCAAAGGCGTCGGTAATGCGCTCATTCGGCGCGGTGGTGGTCCTCACCACGGCGCCCAGCGTGCGAAACAGCTCCTGGTGGAACAGATCGTCCTCACTCTTGGCGCTGAGATAGGCATAGACCTCCGTGCCTTGGGCGCGGAGCTGCTCCACCAGCGGGCGCAGCGGCGCAATGCCGATACCCCGGCCGATGACCGCTGCCCGGCGGCAGCTACCGTTGATGGGGAAGCCCTTGCCCAGTGGTCCCAGCAGCTCCAGTGTGTCGCCGCCGCGCAGGTGCGACAGCAGCTCCGTTCCCCGCCCCACCACCTTGTACAGGAAGGTCAGTGTCCCCGCCTGCACATCGATATGGTCGATGCTGATGGGCCGCATAAGGAACGGGTCCTGCTCCCGCCAGCTCTTCAGCATATAGAATTGGCCCGGCGCGCTGGCGGCCGCCATCTCGGGAGCCAGGACCGTCAGTGTCATCACGCCGGGAACGACAACGTCCTGGGAACGGACGGATACAGTGTTGTACATGGTGTCCTCCTTGCAGAAGCTGTGCAGACGGGATAGCCGCGCCTGCACAGCTTTTGCCGTTGTGTTCTGTCAGATCCGGCCGGTGATCAGGCCCAGCAGCGCCATACGCAGGTACATACCGTTGTGTGCCTGACGGAAATAGGCCGCGCCGGGGTAGCTGTCCACCTCTGTGGCGATTTCATCCACGCGGGGCAGCGGGTGCATGATGGTGATATCCTTCTTGGCGCACTTCAGCAGCTCGTTGTTGACGATATAGCTGCCCTTGCACCGCAGATAGGACTCCTCATCCGGGAAGCGCTCCCGCTGTACGCGGGTGACATACACGAAGTCGGACTGGGAAAGCGCCTCTTTCACATCGGAGGTCTCCACGATGTCGGCGCCCTTGGCGCGCAGGTCGTCAGTGATCTCCTTGGGCATTCTCAGCTCCTCGGGGGAGGCGAAGATCATCCGGTTGCCGAACTGCTGCATGAAGTAGCCCAGGCTGTGTACGGTGCGGCCATACTTCAGGTCGCCCAGGAAGGTGATGGTCTGGCCGCCGATGTGGCCCTTTTCCTTCCGCATGGTATAGATATCCAGCAGCGCCTGCGTGGGGTGCTGGCGGGCACCGTCGCCGCCGTTGATCAGGGGATGCTGCGCGATCTCGGCGGCCTCGATGGCCGAACCGGCCACGGGGTGCCGCATAACGATGGCGTCCACATAGCCGTCCACGGTGCGGATGGTGTCCTGCCATGTCTCACCCTTGGACTGGGAGGAGGCGGAGGCACTGCCCAGGTCGATGGTGCTGGCGCCCATGCGCTGAATGGCAGAGTTGAAAGACAGCCGGGTCCGGGTGCTGGGCTCAAAGAACAGCGTGGCCACCAGCATACCTTCCATGTCTTTGATGGCCTCACCGCTTTTTACGCGCTTTTCATAGATCATGGCTGTGTCCATGATGTGGCACAGCTCCTGCGTGGTAAAGTCATAGCCGTTGATAATGTCGCGGCCCTTGAAATTGAAGTCCATGTTCATGTTCCTCCATATGTATATGTATGATTTCCGTTCCGCGGGCCTCTGTCAGCGGAGGGCCCGCCCTTCAGCCGCGTAAGATCACTGGACCTTCGGTGTCTGCCGCTTGCTCAGCGTCACAGCTGTGATGACACAGGCGGCCATCAGCACCACGCCGATCACGTCCGTGAGCGCGCCGGGGATCATCAGCGTAATGGCCGCGCCCACCAGCACAAAGCGCAGGGGCATGGGCATCTTTGCGCCCAGCCAGCCGATCATGCCGCCGGCCAGGGCCACGCAGCCCAGCGAGGCGCTGAGGATAGCCAGCAGGATAGAGCCCAGAGAACCATACAGCAGCAGTTCCTGCCCGTACACAAAGATGTAAGGGATCAGGAAGGCCACCGAAGCCAGCTTCATGGCGTAAATGCCCGTTTTCATGGGCGAGCCGCCGGAGATACCGGCCGCCGCGTAGGTAGACAGAGCCACCGGCGGGGTGATGGTGGACATACAGCCGAAGTACAGGATAAACAGGTGTGCGGGCAGGGGATCTGCGCCCAGCTTGATCAGGGCGGGGGCGCCCAGCACCGCCAGCAGCAGATAGGCCGCCGTGGTGGGCAGGCCCATGCCCATGACCAGGGATACCAGCATGGTCATCACCAGCGCGATCATCAGGTTGCCCTGCGACACGGTGACGATCAGACCGGAGAGCTTGATGCCCAGGTTGGTCAGGGAGGTGATGCCCATGATGATACCGGCGCAGGCGCAGGCTGCCACAATGGGGCGCACCTGCTTGGCCACGTCGGTCACCACCGCACCAAAGTCCTTCAGGTGGAAGGCGGTGTCCTTCTTCACATAGCTCAGAGCGATGGTCAGGATGGCGGCATAGGCGCCGGCACGCAGTACGCTGTAACCGCAGATGATGAACACGATCAGCAGCGCGATAGGCAGCAGATAGTAGAAACCGGACTTGAACACCACCCCCACGCGCTCATACTGGGCATTGGGATCGGGGCGCAGGTTCAGCCGCTTGGCCTCAAAGTACACGGCGATACCCACGGCAAAGAAGTACAGCAGCGCGGGCACAGCTGCGGCCTTAGCCACGGTGAAGTAGCTTACGCCGATCATCTCGGCCATCAGGAACGCCACGGAACCCATGACCGGCGGCAGGATCTGTCCGCCGTTGGAGGCCACTGCCTCCACCGCACCGGCGAAGTTCTTGTCATAGCCGTTGGCCTTCATCAGCGGAATGGTGAAGGTGCCGGTGGTCACGACGTTGGATACGCCGCTGCCGGAGATGGTGCCCATCAGGGCGCTGGAGGCCACGGCGGCCAGCGCGGGACCGCCGGTAACGCGCCCGGTGGCGGTCAGTGCCAGGTTCACGAAGAACTGGCCGGCGCCGCTTTTCTCCAGAAACGCGCCGAAGAGAATGAATATAAAGATAAATGTCGCACTGACACTCATTGCCGAACCGAAAACACCCTCGGTACCCAGATACAGGAACGAGATCAGGCGCTTGAATGTAAAGGCCTGGTGGCTCAGCGCACCGGGGATGAGATGGCCAAACAGGCCATAGAGCAGGAAGATCACGGAGATGGTGGGCAGCGCCCAGCCCAGGGACTCATATCCCATGATCAGGATCGCCACCAGCAGCAGCGCGCCGAAGATCATATCCAGCTCAGTGGTGATACCCAAGCGCCCTTGGATCTCCGCATAGTGCAGGCAGATGTAGAAGTTGGAGCCGGCGGAAGCCACCAGCCCGATAAAATTGATGATGATGTGAAAAACTTTCCCCTTCTCCTTGGGGTTTGCCATGTTGAACAGGAAGATGTAGCTGCTCGCCAGACCAAGGTGTATCGCCCGCTGGTATACGGCGGTCAAAACGCCGAACAGTGCAGTGTACGATTGAAACAGGGTCAGCAGAACGGCAATCACAAACGCGATCTTACTCAGTACATCGCTGAATTTTGACTTAGTTGCCATGTTCCGATCCTTTCGTTATTTCCGGAATGTGGGGCCGCACCGGGCGGCGGGCCGAAGCCCGCCGCCCGATGGGACAGGGGGGAAAAGAGAGGGAAGATCAGTCAACAATGCCCATCTCGCGGTAGTACTGCAGGGCACCGGGGTGGATCTCCAGGTTGATGTTGGCAGCGTGGTCCAGGTTGATCTTGGCGGCCATCGCGTGGGAGGTGGAGATCACGTCCAGATTTTCATAGATGCCCTTCACGAACTGATAGGCGGCCTCGTTGCTGAGGCTGCTGTCACAGGCCAGCAGAGTGGGCATGGCCAGGGTGGTGGTGTCCTCGCTGGTGCAGGTGTACAGGTCAGCGGACAGGGTAGCGGTGCTGAAGTAGCTGTGCTGCTCGATCGCGGCCTTCTGATGCTCCTCGTCGATGCTCAGCAGCTTGAAGTCCTTGGTCACGGACAGCTCGGTCAGGGCGCTGTTGGGGGCGGCACTGAAGATGAACACGCAGTCCACATCGCCGTTCTTCAGGGCCTCAACGCCCTCAGCGATGCTCAGCTCAGAGCCCTTCACGTCCTTGTCGGTCAGACCATAGGTGCCCAGCACCGTCCAGCCCATGGTGGAGGCGGAGGAGGCGGGGGTGCCCACCACCACGCGCTTGCCGGCCAGATCTGCGATGCTGTTGATGCCGCTGTCAGCCAGCACGGCGATCTCCAGCACACTGTCATACAGGTTGGCCAGGCCGTACAGCTCATACGCGGGCTCGGACGCGAAAGCATCCTCGGAATGGGTGGCGAAGTACGCGGTGTCGGAGTTCACGAAGCCGACATTGGCCGCGTGGGTGCCCAGCAGACGGGCGTTCTCCACGCCGCCGTTGGTGACCTCGGAGGTGACGAACAGGTTGTTGTCCACGTTGGTCAGGGTGTCAGCGATGCTGACGCCAATGGGGTACCATGCACCGGAGGTGCCGCCGGTAGCGATCACCAGATCGGTGGCCTGTGTCAGCTCCATGCCGGTGGAGGGGTTGCTGTCATCGGTCTTGTCCCCGGTATCATCCTTCTTCTCGCCGCAGGCGACGAGAGACAGGGCCATGACAAGTGCCAGCAGCAATGCAAATAGCTTTTTCATGTCTTTCTCCTTCGTATTTTTGAATTTATAATCGCCCCATAAGGGGTAATTACCACGCTTGTTTTATACCAGCCTGGCCATCTCCGCCGCTGCGGCGTCGATGGCGTCCACAATGGCGTCGTAGCCTGTGCACCGGCACAGATTGCCCGAGATCGCCCGCCGTATCTTCTCCCGGGAGGGATGCGGGTCCTCGTGCAGCAGCGCTGTGGCACTCATGATCATGCCGGGCGTGCAGAAGCCGCACTGTACGGCAAAGCGGTCCACAAACGCCTGCTGTAGGGGGCTCAGTGCGCCGTCGTGTCCGGTCAGGCCCTCAATAGTCACCACCCGGCGGCCCTGTACCTGCCCGGCCATGACCATGCAGGAGGTCACCGCCCTGTCGTCCAGCAGCACCGTGCAGGCGCCGCATTCGCCGATGTCGCAGCCCCGTTTGGTGCCGGTCAGGCGGCAGTAGTCCCGCAGCAATGTCAGCAGCGACACCGTCCCCGGCGCCTCCACGCAGACGGGTGCGCCGTTGAGCGTAAAACCTATCTTCATTGGTCCGCCTCCTCTCGGGTGCGGCGCAGTGTCCGCAGCAGCAGCTCCGGGGCCACCGCCAGCTTGTAGCTGGCCGAGGCCCGCCGCCCGGCGGCCGCCACGATGGCCTGTGTTACCAGCTCTGCCGCCTGCATTTCCGCGGCAGGGGAGGGCTGTTCCCTCAAAAGCAGTGCTTCTGCTGCGTACAGCCGCCGCGGCGTGGGGAATACGGCGCCCAGCGCAAGGCGCAGTCCGGTCAGGCGCTGTCCCTCCCATCTGGCCGCACAGCAGGCGCTGAGCCGGGAGATGGCCAGCGCATTGCGCCGTCCCACTTTTTCATAGGCCATGCGCCAGCTCGCCTCCGGCGGGGAAAAGCGCAGCGCCTCTATGTATTCGCCGGGACGCAGCAGGGTCTGTCCCGGTCCGGTGATGAAGGTATCCACCGGTATGTCCCGGCAGGTGCCCTCCGTGGCGCTGTACAGCCGCACCTCCGCGTCCAGCATGGCCAGCACCGGCAGGGTGTCCGCTGCGGGGCTCCCATGTGCCACATTGCCGCCGATGGTGCCCAGATTTCGTATCTGAGGGGACCCCACCTGTGATGCGGCAAGGCACAGCACCGGCGCGTACTGCCGCAGCAACGTGTTTCGTTCTATCTCGGCGAAGGTCGCCGCTGCCCCGACGGACAGCACGCCGTCCTCCGACACGATCCGGTGCAGCGCCGCTGCGCCGGATATATCGATGAACACCGCCTCATGGTCATTTTCCCGGTTCTGCACCGGCATGATATCTGTGCCGCCGGCAATGCACCGGCTGTCGGGGTATTGTGCCATATAGGCCCGCAGTTCCGCGGGGTTGCCCGCTTGCAGAAACATAGCTACCTCTTTTTCTCGTCCAGTATGGCCCGTACCGTTTCCAGGTCCGCCGGCAGGGTGTCTATCCGTGCGCCCAGCGCCGCGGACATAGCGTTGGTGATGGCCGGCGCTACGATAGAGGTGGCCGGCTCTCCAATGCCGTGTACCAGCAGCGGCGGAACGCCGGCGCCTTCCTCCAGCAGCACCGTCCGCACGGGACACATATCCAGTGCTGTGGGCAGCAGATAGCTGTCCAGATCAGCGGCGCGTGTCACGCCGCCCGGTGTGTCGGCATTTTCCGTCAAGGCGTAGCCTACGCCCATGGATACACCGCCACCTACTTGTCCCACCGTGGCAGCGTGGTTGATAATGCGGCCCATGTCGTGTACAGCCACAAAGTCAGTTACGTCGGTCTTTCCGGTGATGGGGTCTATCTCTACCTCAGCGCCGCAGGCACCATAGGCGTAGGACATATAATTGCTGCCCCGGCATTTCTCTCTGTCCCAGAATGTCTTGGGGGCGGCCCACCAGCCGTGGGCGCGCATATCCCGTCCGGTATTCCGCAGGACCCCTACCGCCTCGGTGAAGGTCATCTGCTCGTCACCGCAGCGGACCAGCCCGTCCTCATATACGATGGGTCCGTCGAACCCCCGGTATTCCCACAGTGCGGTGTTGATCTGCTGCTTGGCCTCCTGTGCTGCCAGCCAGGCGGCGTTGCCCGCGGTGATGGTCCCCCGTGAGGCGGCGGTGGACCCGGAATCCACACAGTAGTCCGTGTCCGCCGGTGCGATATGTATGCGTTCCGGCGGCAGCCCCAACTCCCGGCCGATGATGGCCGTCAGCAGCGTGTGGCCGCCCTGACCCACCTCGCTCAGTCCGGTGCTCACGTTCAGACTGCCGTCCGCGTTTAATACGATGGTCACGCCGGAGGTGTCCTGCACCGGTGTGCCCGCACCGTAGGACTCGCCCCGGTACAGGCAGGCGATGCCCCTGCCCACCAGCTTTCCGTTCCGGACAAAGGGCCGCAGGTCCTCACCGAATTCCCACCGCAGGCGTTCCAGGCACGCACCTGCGCTCACGTCGCGCATGGGCTGGCCGGAGCCGGATATGTCGCCGTCCCGCAGCAGGTTTTTCTCCCGGAAGGCCCAGGGCGTCATGCCCAGCTGCTGTGCCAGCTCGTCCATCACAGATTCGGTGGCGAAGTCGATCTGCGGCGAGCCGAAGCCACGCACACTGCCGGCATAGCAGTTGTTGGTATAGGCCGCTTTCATGCACACGTCCACGTGTTCCACCCGATAGGGCCCTGTGGCTTCGATACCGCTGCGCCATGTGGTGGTCTTGCTCTTGGACAGGTATGCGCCGCCGTCCACAAAGCCCCGCACCTCAATGGCGGTCAGTGTGCCGTCCCGCTTTGCGCCGGCCTTGTAGTAGATGTGAAAGGGATGCCGCTTTACGCCCTCCAGCAGCGTCTCGCTGCTGCGCCATGTCATGCGGCAGGGCCGCCCGGTGTGCAGCGCCGCGATAGCGGCTCTTGCGGCCATAGCCCCGGCGTCGTCATCCTTGCCGCCGAAGGACCCGCCCATACCGGGCTGCGTCACCCGCACAGCGCTCATGGGCAGACCGCAGGCCGCCGCCACGATACGCCGGATGTTGAAAGGTGCCTTGCACGGGCAGTAGACCCGCAGCTCTCCGTCCTGAGGCGACACCACCACGCTCTCCGGCTCGATGGCCCCGGGGATCACCCGTTGGGTGCGGAACTCCCGTTCCACAATGATGTCCGCCTCGTCAAAGCCCTTTGCCGCCCGCCCCTTGCGGACGCGGTGTTCCAGTATCAGGTTTCCGTCGTCGTACAGCTTGGGCGCGTCCGGCAGCAGTGCTTCCTCCGGGTCGAATACCGCGGGCATGGGCTGGGTGTCATAGGTGACCAGCCGCGCCGCCCGGTCTGCCGCCTCCTGTGAGACGGCCGCGACCACGGCGATGCAATCGCCCCGGCTCCGTATAGTGTCATATACCATGATGGGCTTCTCATTGTCGCCCACATTTCGGCCCGGTATGTCCCGGGCGGTGTACACACCGGCCACGCCCTCCGCCGCCAGTGCCGCCGCGGTATGCACCGCCAACAGCTTCCCATGGGGGAGGTCCGCGTGCACTGATTTTGTGTACAGTATACCGTCAAAGACGAGATCAGCCGCGTATTTCGTCCGCCCGGTCACCTTGTCCCGGGCGTCCACCCGCAGGATGTCCTGTTCACGTTGCGTCATGGCGGCATACCTCCCCTCTGTGTTTCTTGTTTCCCGTTACGGCAGCAATTCCGCCGCCCAGTCCTCTGCCTGTGCCAGCGCCTGCTGTTCGATATGGGCGGCGGACCGCAGTCCCTGCTGGTCCAGACCGTCGTAATGCACGCCGCCCACGGCGGCCACGGCACAGCCGGCCACGGCGCTGAGCCGTTCTGCCAGCGCCCGCAGCAAGAATTCGTCCTTGTGCCCGCTGCGATTGAGAACGCTGCTGTCGGCGCTGTCCGCGCCGCTGCCTGTCAGGCTCTGCCGGTGTGTGGCCAGTACGACGCAGCCTACGTGGGCCGCCCCGCCGGTCACGGTCAGCAGCAGGTCGCCGCCCAGCCGTTCCAGCCGGTAGTGTATGGACAGTCCGCCGTCGCTCAGTGTTCGCTCCACCACACGCTCAGCCATTTCCGTTCCACCTGAACCTTTCCCCGCCGTCCAGACCCAGCAGCCGCAGCGTCCGGATGACTGTCTGATCCACGATGTCGTCCACCGTCTGCGGCCGGCTGTAAAAGGCCGGTACCGGCGGCAGGATAATGCCGCCCATCAGCGTTACCGTCTCCATATTGCGGATGTGGCTCAAATTCAGCGGTGTTTCCCGCGTCAGCAGTATCAGCCGCCGCCGTTCCTTCAGCATCACATCTGCCGCCCGCACCAGCAGGCTGTCGTCATAGCCCATAGCGATGCCCGCCAGGGTCTTCATGCTGCATGGGGCGATGACCATGGCGTCCGCGCAGCTGGAACCGCTGGCCGCCTGTGCGGCCATATTGCGGTTGTCGTATACCCGGTCAGCCAGCGCCTTGACCTGCTCCACGGTGAGATCCGTTTCCAGCCGTATGGTCTCTGCGCCCCAGTCGCTGAGTATCAGCTCTGTCTCCTGTCCCAGCGCCCGCAGTGCCTCCAGCAGCCGGATACCGTATATACAGCCCGTCGCACCGCTGATGCCCACTGCCACCATGTCCATTCCTCCCGTCTGTTTCGTACATTTTGCCCGCCCCGCGGGCGTTACAGTGCCTCTGTGATCCGTATGATCGTCTCCGGCTCTGTGAAGTTGGCAGTGCCGATCTCCACGGCCTTTGCGCCGGCGGCCATGTATTCCTTTACGTCCGCGGCGCACACGATACCGCCGCAGCCCACCACGTCGACAGCGACCTCCTGGGCCACCCGCCATGTCTGGAACACGGACAGAGGCCGTATGGCCGGGCCGGAAAGTCCGCCCACCATGCTGCCCAGCCGTGAGCTGCCGTCCGCCTGCAGGGCCATGCCCCAATAGGTGTTGGCGCATACCACCGCCTGCGCCCCGGCGTCCTGTGCCGTCCGCGCCGCATCTACGATGTCTCCGGCGCAGGGCGACAGCTTCGCCCACACCGGCATCCGTCCGTCTGCGGCGGCACGGATGCGCTGCGCGCACTGTTCCAGATACGCCTTGCTTCCCAGTGTCCGGTATTCCTCGTAGGTGCAGTGGAGGTTCACCTCCACGCCGGCCACTGCCGGCAGCTCCGCCAATGCGTCCGCCATACGCCGTATTTCCTCCGGTGTGCCGGTGACGCTGGCAATAATGGGCACGTCATAGCCCACCAGTCCCTTGTAAAATACCTGCGTGAATTTCTCATATCCGGGGTTTTGCATCCCCACGCAGTTCAGCAGCCCCGAGGGTGTCTCCCACAACCGGGGCGCCTCCGCGCCACGCCGGGGTTTGACGGTCATCGTGCGTGTCACCAGCCCGCCCAGACGGTGCAGGTCGATATAGTCCGCATAGGAGGAGCCGAAGCCCATCGTGCCCGCCGCGTTCAGCAGCGGCGAATGCAGCGTCACGCCGCCCACTGTGATGTTATCCATGAAAGATCACCTCACCCATCGGGAATACCGGTCCGTCCACGCAGACTTTTTTGTACAGCACGCCGCCGTCGGCTTTCCGCATGGGGAAGCCGCAGCCGGAGCACGCGCCGATGCCGCAGGCCATGCGTTCCTCCAGAGACACATAGCCCTCCGCGCCGTTTTGTGCAGCCCACTGCTGCACCTTAGCCAGCATGGCCGTCGGCCCGCAGGCGTACACGACGCCTGCCGCTGTTTCCGGCAGGATATCCGTTACCAGGCGGCCTTCACTCTCATAGGCGGTGTGTACTGTCCCGTAGGTCCGCAGCGTCTTTCCGCACAGGTCATGGGCCGCGTCGCGGCAGCCCAGATACACGGTCACAGCCGATCCTGCATCATGCAGTGCCCGGGCCAGCATACACAGGGGCGCCGCCCCCATGCCGCCGGCTACCAGTATCGCCTGCTCGCCCTCCACGGGGAACGGCGTGCCGATGGGGCCCATCACGTCCAGGGCTTGGCCCGCCCGCACGGCGGACAGCAGATCGGTGCCTGTGCCCACCACCCGATAGAGCAGTGTCAGCGTGCCGCCGATGCTGTCGGCTTCGCAGATGCTGATGGGCCGCCGCAGCAGCGGTGCGGTGCCGCTGCCTACCCGGATAAACACGAATTGTCCCGGCCGGCAGCGCTGTGCGATCACCGGTGCGTGGAGTGTCATTTTATAGTAGCCGTCCAGAATACGGCTGTTTTCCCGTACGGTGGCCATTTCACGAGTCCTGTCAGACATATTCCGCCTCCTGCGGCTTACTTCCGCCGCTTATCCATAAAGTCCCGCAGCATTTCCTCGATATACGGTGCGTCCTGTCCGGGTGTGAACACAGGGGCGAACGCCTCCTTGTCCTCCAGCGGCGCGGTGGCGTCGATGCCCATCTTGGACGACGCACGGGGATACGGCGCGGAGGGATCCAGCGTGGGGCTGTACATCACCGGCAGTATCATCACATCCCGGTCCGCCTGCATACGGGTGTTGATAGCCCATTCCACCTGCTGCATATCATGTACGTCGATATCCTCGTCCACCACCACACACAGCTTGATGCCGATGTTGGCCGCCAGAAGGGCGGTCATCACATTCCGCGGCTCATAGGGATGGCGCTTCTTGATGGACACCACGCAGTGGTGGCGGCTGGTGCCGCCGGAGGTCAGGCAGATGTCGTGGATGTCCGGGCAGATCTTGTACGCCTCGCGGTAAGCCAGCGCTGTGGCCGCCAGATCCATCATCCAGTGGTTTTCCGTCATGGGCATACCGGTATAGGCATTCTGGAAAATGGCGTCCTTCCGCATGGTGATGGCGGTGATCTCCACCACCGGGGCTTTGCGTACCTCGCTGTACGTGCCGGGATACTCACCGAAGGGGCCGTCGTCCTCCCGCAGACCGGGCAGGGTGCGTCCCTCGATAACGATCTCCGCGGTGGCAGGCACCTCTACGTCGATGGTCTTGCACTTGACCATCTTCACCGCCTCGCCGCGCAGGCCGCCGGCCATGCCCATCTCATCGGTGCCCAGTGCCGGCCGGCACTGTGACGCGATGGCGATGATGGGGTCGCCGCCGATGACCGTGGCGATCTCCGTGCCCTTTCCATTGTCCTCGTTGCGTTCGATAATGGTACCCAGATGCCGTCCCTTGGGGGCAAAGCAGGTCATGTGGTTCTTGTCCAGCAGCAGCATCCGGTGCATGGAGGAGTTCCGCACACCGGTGATGGGGTCGTTGGCCATCTGCACGCCGGCGGTGATATACGGCCCCAGGTCCTTCTCAAAGTTCGTCAGGATGGGCAGCTTGTACAGGTCCACCGCGTCGCCGGTCAGCACCACCTCGTGCACGGGAGCCTCGTCGTCACCCACCGTTACCGGCGGAATAAACTTGTTCTCGTGGGCCACGTATTCCTTAATAACGCTCTTTGTATCATCGCCCAGACCCAGTGCCAGACGCACTCTCTCGCGGGTGCCGTACAGGCCGGACAGCACCGGCATATCGTAGCCCTCCACATTGGTGAAGAGCAGCGCCGGACCACCCATGTCCGATGCCTTGCGCGTAAAGGCGCATATCTCGTGTACCGGGCTGACCTTCTTGTCGATGACCATCAGGTCGCCCCGCTTCTTCAGTTCCTCCAGAAATTCCCGCATATCGTTGTAATGTGCCATATGACTGTCGCTCCTTCCGTTCTGTCTGTGGCTATCGCGCCGTCCGTCGTCTGCGGGCCGCGCTGTTGCGTATGATGTTGTCCACGGTGTTTCGCCCCTGCTGGCATGGATGAGGGAGTCTGTGTCCGTCGACTGTGTACAGTATACATTATAGTGTACACCACGATTTTTTCCCGCGCCAGGGGAGGGGAGAGGCGGCGGAACACCAGCCGCCGCAAAAATGATGTTACAGTTTACACGTCGGCCCGGGCAAAGTCAATAACCGGGCCATAGAGGTTTCACATCACTGCTATTTGTTGAAATAATACATTTCACAATAAGAAAGTTCATGTGCCATTTATACGACACTATTGTCTAAGGAAAGGCAATGCTTTGGACAGGCCGCCGCACACAGGCCGCATTCCCGGCACCGCCGGTCGGATACCCGCCATTGCTTGGTCTGCCGGTCCACGGACAGCGCGCCATAGGGACATTTCTTCGCGCACAGGCCGCAGAATACGCAGCCCTCCGTGGTGTGGAGCCGCCGTATGCCGCCCTCTGCCTTTACGGGGCGGTAGGGCAGATCATGGATGTCCAGTCCCGTGGCATCGCATACCGCATTGATGATGGCCGGTGCGCTGGGCACCACCGCACACTCCGAAATGCTCTTGGCGCCGTAGGGCCCGGTAGGTTCGCCCTCTTCGATAAAGTCCGTCTGCAAACGGGGCATTTCCGTGGCCCGGAAGGGCCGGTAACTGTGCAGGCTGCTGTCTCGCAGCTGTCCTGCCGCGTCAAAGGTCAGTTCCTCCCGGAGCGCGTAGCCCAGCCCCATCTGTATGCCGCCCTCCAGCTGTCCCTCGATGCCCATCCGGTTCATCACCCGTCCCACATCGTGTACCGCGATGTAGTCCGTCACCGTCACCGCGCCGGTGGCCTTTTCCACCTTTACCCGCGCCATATGTACGCCGTAGGACCCGGGGGTGTGTGCCGATGCGTGGGTGGCCACACCGAGTATCTCATGCTTTTGTACGCTCTGGGCGTAGTTCATTACCTCCGCCAGCGAGGCGCTGCCGCCCTCCGGCAGCCACGCCCGTCCGTCGTGCAGAGAGATGTCCTCCGCCTGGCCGTTCAACAGTCCGGCGGCGGCGCACTGCAGCTGTGCCGCCGCGTCCTCCGCGGCCTTCTGCACCGCGCCGCAGCTGACATACACGCCCCGACTGGAAAAGTCGCCCAGGTTCCACCCGCACACATCCGTGTCCGAGGCCACGCAGGCCACTTGTTCCGGTGGGATTCCCAGCGTCTCCGCCACTACCTGTATCTGCACCATCAGCTGTCCGTTGCCCATATCGTGGGTGCCGGAGTGCAGCACACAGGTGCCGTCATCGTTCATCTTGACCACCATGCAGTTCTGGTCGATCTGCGAGCCGAAGGCCCCGCTGCCGTGCAGCCCCATGGCCCAGCCCTCGCCGATGAGGTACTTTCCGTCCTCATCGTCCATGTCCGGCCAGTTCTGCCGCAGTGCCATGGCCCGGCGCACGCAGTCCTTGGGCCGGGGGTTGCCGATGGGGTGCCCCGCGAACAGGTCGCTGTCCTCCGGATCAACCAGATTTTTCATCTGTAATTCCGTGTAGTTCATCCCAAGCGCGCCGGCGATCTTATACAACTGCCGTTCCATGGCAAAGAATACCTGCGGCGATCCGTAGCCCCGCATGGCCCCCGCCACCGGCGTGTTGGTATATACCGGTATGCCCACAAAGCGCATATTCGGTGTTTTGTAGCCCTTGAATACCTTGGCGCTCATGGCGCCGATCACGTTCCCTGCGCTGGAGGCATATGCCCCGGTGTTGGTGATGGCCGTGATCTCCTGTGCCACGATGGTGCCGTCGTTTTTCACGCCGGTCTTCACCGTGATGACGCTGGCGTGCCGCACCCGCGTGGATACCATGCACTCCCGCCGTGTGGCGGTGAATTTCACCGGCCTGCGGCACAGCATCGCCAGCGCCGCGGGGATCAGCTCCACCGAGGACTCCATTTTTCCGCCGAATGCGCCGCCCATGGTGGGACTTACCACCCGCACCTTGCTCAGCGGCAGGCCGAATATCCGGCTCAATACGATCCGTTCGCCAAAGGTGTTCTGATACGGTGCGGTGACGGTCAGCCGCCCCTGCGCGTCCACCTCCGCGATGGCGGTGTGGGGCTCGATGGCGCAGTGGTGCACCGCCGGCGTGCGGTAGGTGTCTTCAAACACCCGGTCCGCCTCCTGAAAACCCTTCGCCACGTCTCCCGTGTTTTTCTCGATCCGCAGCGCGATGTTGCTGCTGCCGTGCAGGGGATAGGCGTCCTCCCGCATGGCCTCCAGCGGATCCGTCACCACCGGCAGCGGCTCGTATTCCACCTCGATCAGGTCGATGGCCGCCTGGGCGATATCCTCTGTCTCCGCCGCCACTGCCGCTACCCGGTCGCCCACAAAGCGCACCGTGTCGTCGAAAATACGCTCCGTCTCGATAGGCGCCGGCGCCTGCATATAAAACCGCGTGGTGCTGTTGAACCGCGTCTGCGGTGTGTTCTGATAGGTAGCCACTGCCCACACGCCGGGCAGCGCCTCCGCCGCTGTGGTGTCGATGCGCTTGATCCGCGCGTGAGCCACCGGTGAGAAAAGCGCCTTGGCGTACAGCATCCGCGGCATGGTCATGTCGTCCACATACAGCAGTTCCCCTGTTGCCTTGGCCGCCGCATCCTGCACTGGGTAGCTCTTTCCGATGTACGTCAGATCCTTCACCGGTCCTGCGCCTCCAGTCGCCGCGCCGCCTCCCGGACGGCCTCCTCGATCTTGTAGTAGCCGGTACAGCGGCACAGATTCGGTGCCAGCGCCTCCCGTATCTCCTCGTCACTGGGGTGCAGCGTCTTGTCCAGCAGTGCCTTGGCGCTCATCACCATTCCCGGCGTGCAGAAGCCGCACTGGACGGCTCCGCAGTCGATAAACGCCTGCTGTATGGGGTGCAGCTGTCCGTTCCGGCTCAGCCCCTCTATGGTCTCCACCCGATGTCCCGCCGCATCCTTAATAGGTACCTTGCAGGCGTTCACCGCCGTGCCGTCCAGTATCACGCGGCAGGCGCCGCAGTCGCCGGAGGAGCATCCGTTTTTCGCGCCGGTCAGGCCCAGCGTCTCCCGCAGTACCCGCAGCAGCGTCCACTGGGGCGGCACGCATACCGTGCGGAGCACGCCGTTTATATATAATGAGAAGTTCTCCATGTGCCGTCCTCCGCTTCTGCCGCCCGGCGTTATCCGCCCATGTCCGAACCGGCTGTATCTGTCTGCCCCGGCATACTGTGTCCCGGGCAGGGGCCGCCGGTCATGGTATACAGCGCAGACGCTGTTTCTGCGTGTATTCGGATTGGATACTGTATACAGTATTCTTTGCGTACATATTTTACTCGCATTTCACCCCGCCGTCAATAGAAGTGCAGCATTTCTGCCCTTAGCACAAAAATAAACCCCACTTTTTTGACAATTATGACAAATCATACCCGCCCCGCCCGCAGGGAGACAGGTGCCCCCGAGGGGGCGGATGAGGTGTAGCCGCGCAGCGGCGTAAAGCTCCCCGTCCCCGCCCGCAGGCAGCGGCCCCCAATTCCCATTTCCTGTCAAACTCTCCCGTTTTCCATTCCCGGTAATAGAAAAAATGTGTAAAATTTCCATAAAAAGGCTGGACAAATTATGCAGCCGTGCTATAATCTGACTATCCGCAGAGGTACCTCTGCATTTGCGTTTTAATGGAAATTAAAACGAGTGCGCCTACGGAAATCTAAAACAAACGGGGTAGGAGACATGAAGAAATTGTTGGCAACCATTCTGGCGCTGGTCATGGCGCTGTCCCTCTGCACAAGCGCATGGGCGACAGGTGAAACAGGTACAGGAGGAAACACGGGTACTACGCCCGCAGGCGCAGCCGGTAACGAACAAACCGACGGTGCAGGCAGCGGCGAGAACGGCGGTCAAGCCACGACATATGTCGCGGAGACCGGCGAGACGAAATACGAGACGCTGCAGGAGGCTATTGACGCGGCAAAGCGCAATGCTACCGTGAAGCTGCTGACGGATACCGAGGAGAACGTCACCATCAACAACGCGATGACGCTTGACCTGAACGGTCATACCCTCAACGGCGGCACTGAAAAGGGAAAGCCCGATCTGACGATCACTGCACGCACAGTGACGATCAAGGACTCCAGCGAGGCGCAGACCGGCACGTTCATGCGCGAGGATACCGCGGAGAACTCCGGCGTTTCCTCCCACTATGTCATCGACATTCAGGGCAATGCCTGGGTAATCTTTGAGAGCGGAACTGTCAAAAATGGCAGCGGCAACGACAGCGGGAAGGGCGCGTCCCTGGTGCGCGTGGGCGATGACAGTGTCGCCAATTACCCCGGCCTGAATATCAAGGGCGGCACGTTTACGCAGGACAACTTCATCGTGATCAAGGTCGATAGCGGAGATCTGTTCCTGAACGGCGGCACGCTGAACTCCGCTAACAGCTACGCCATTGAGGACTGGCACAGAGCTACCATCAAGGGCGGCACGGTCAACGGCGCAGTGGCGGCCTGGACGTACAACGGCGGTCACAACAGCGATCTGACGATCAGCGGCGGCACCGTCAACGGTGACGTCTATTCCGTGAACTACGGCAATGCCGAGAACAGAGCGGCCAAGGTCAGCATCACCGGCGGCACCGTCATCGGCGAGCTGGGCACCTACACCTATAGCGGCGGTCTGAACCCCATCGACGATGCTGCCAAGGCCGCCATTGAGGTCACCGGCGGTACGTTTAAGGAGAACCCCACCAAGTATGTGGCCGAAAATTCGGCGATCACTAAGAACAGTGACGGTACGTTCGGTGTTGCCAAGACCTACCTTGCCAAGGTCGGCGAAACCTCCTACTACACCATGGACGAGGCATTCCACGCTGCTGTTGCGTCGGGTGAGACGCTCTATCTGCTGCGTGACTACACCACCGGCGCGGAGCAGAACTCCGGCAGTAAGAGCTTCGCCATCGACCTGGACGGCCACACTTGGACCTACACCGGAACTAATACGAATTGCGCCGCGTTCCAGATCAACTACTCCGATGTGACGCTGACCGTGAAGAACGGTACTGTGGTCAGTAACTCCATGGTGGGCCTGATCCCCTCCGCTATGGGCGGCACCATTACCTACAACAACGCCGGGCTGGTGTTCGAGAATGTCACCATGACGGCCAAAGGCCACAGCGGTATCGAGACCAACGGCAACAACACCAACGATGCCGTCACGCTGAAGAATAGCACGCTGAACGTGCCCAACGGCTTCGGCATCTACTTCCCCAGCAGCGGCACGCTGACCATCAACAACAGCACCATCAACGCCAAGACTATGGGCGTGCAGGTCTGCTCCGGCAGCCTGAGCATCAATGAAGGCAGCGCCATCACCGTCACCGGCGATGCGGTGCCCAAGACCGAGAATGACGGCGCCATTCAGGACGGCGCGGCCATCTCCATCGTGAACCGCACCGGCTACAAGGGCCTGAGCGATGTGACCGTCACCGGCGGTACGTTCACTGCCAAGGCTGGCAACGACGCCATCAAGGCTTACAACTGGGCGAACAACACCGAGACTGAGTTCACTGCCAAAGACAATGTCGCCGTCACCGGCGGTACGTTCTCCAGCCAAGTGCCCAGTGAGTATGTTGCTGCAGACAAGAGAGTCCGCGTGGACAACGCGAACAGCTATACTATTGTGACGAACGGCAGCATCACCAGCGGCACCTACACCGAGGAGCCCACGGTGGCCCCCGGCTACAAGGCGGTCAAGAATGATGATAATACTTGGCGTGTGGAGAGAACCTCCTCCGGCGGCTATTACTACTACGGCCCCTCTATCACTGCCGTTCTCAACGGCTCCAACAAGTCCGCCACGGACTATCCCGGTGGCGACTACGGCCTGGTGTTCCGCTCCACCGCGGCGTTCAGCACCTTCCAGGGCGTCCAGGTGGACGGCAAGACCCTTGCCAAGTCCAACTACACCGCTGAAGAGGGCTCCATCGTGGTGTACCTGAAGGCCGCGTACCTCAAGACGCTGGCGGCTGGCAAGCACACCGTCACCATTTTGTCTACGGCGGGCAACACCAGCATGGACTTTACCATCGGCGGCAAGAGCAGCAGCCCCAAGACCTTTGACGCGGGCATCGGCATCTACGCCGTGACGGCGGTGCTGTCCGTGACCGGCATGGCGTGGACCGCTAAAAAGCGTCACTAAGAGCAAATAAAAAAGAAAGCCCGAAAGGGCTTTCTTTTTTTGCCGCGCATCTGAAAACCCCTTGCAAAAGGGAAAGGAATATGTTACCATGTATTTTGTATACAGTATCCCATACACATGTAAGAGAGACTGCACTGCGCCCAAGCCCCGGCAGGGGAGGGAAAATCGGCAGAATTTGCCGGTTTTGCTTGCTTTTTCCCGCAGCAGCGGGTATAGTGTGTATAGAACCGCCTGCTGCGGTATAAAAAGAAGGGGGCATAGAGAGATGACAGCCTTCACACCGGTGGACCCCGCCAATCCCCAGCGCGAGACGATATATACCCAGCTGAAAAACGCCATCATCAACGGCGATATCGCGCCGGATGAGCGCATTGTCGAAACAAAATACGCCGATATTTTCCGCGTCAGCCGCACCCCCGTGCGCGAAGCCATCCGTATGCTGGAGCGTGAGGGGCTGGTGGTCTACGAGCCCCGTAAGGGCGCCGTGGCCCGGCCCAGGCTGACCCGTGCCGAGGTGGACGAGGTCTATACCATCCGTTCCGCCCTGCAGCTGCTCAGCGTGGATGCTGTGGTGCGGAACATCACCGACGCGCAGCTGGACGCTATGGAGGCCGACAACCGCGGCTGTGCCGAGGCGCTGGACAAGCATGACGTCGGTGCGTATTTCCGCCACCTGGACGAATTCAACGGCCTGTTGACCCAGAGCAGCAATATGCCCCTGCTCATCAAGCTCCTGGACCAGATCGAAAGCTACAGCGCCACCACGTCGTTTCAGAACCCGGAGCACGCCCGCTTCCGCGAGAGCGTGCTGTCCGATGACGAACGCCGCCGCCGTGCGTTGGCGGAGCACGAGGAGATCGTGGCGTCCCTGCGGGCCCGTGATGCGGATCGCCTCCGTCGGGTGCTCACCGCCCATACCGCTAACGTTCACGAGGCCGCCCTCCAGCGCTACGGCAAGGAGGACTGACGCACAGACCCCATCTGCATGACGGATATGTACCATCTGCATGGCGGATATGTATCGCCCGCATGACGGATATGTACCATCTGCATGACGGATATCTACCGCCTGTATGACGGAATGTACCGCCTGCACGAGACCCCTGTGACCTGTCATGGGGGCTTCTCTTGAAGACGAAGTGTATACAGTATACATATCGGAGGAGGCATTTATGGACTGGGACAGAGTCATCTACAACGGCACGGTGGTCAACGATGACGGTATGCAGCGTGCCGATATCTACATCCGTGATGGCCGGGTCGCCGCCGTCACGTCCGAGCGCCTGCCCGGCACCGTCGGCGAAGCCACCGACGCTTCTGGCCGCTATATCCTGCCCGGCCTGATCGAGACCCACGTTCACTCCCGCGACGGCCGTCTGGCCACCGGCGAGAAGGAGGATTTCCGTTCCTCCACCGCGGCGGCTGCCGCCACCGGTATTACCACCGTGTTCGAAATGCCCAACTGCACCCCTACCATTCACTCGGCGGAGTCTCTCCGCGATCTTGTCTCGGTCATCCAGCCCAAGGCCCATGCGGATTTCTGCGTTTGGGGCCTGGCTTTGGGCGATGCCAATCTTGCCAGCCTGCCCGCTTTGGCGGAGGCCGGCTGCGTGGCCTTCAAATTCTTCTGGGGCTACGCGGTGGACCGCCGGGACAACAGCCTGATCTACAACTACCGTGAGGGCATGGATAACGTCCTTCCGCCCCCGGACGACGGCCAGATCTACCGCCTGTTCCGCGCTGTGAAGGCCACCGGCAAACGCCTGGGCATCCACGCAGAGAATTTCTCCATTGTTCGGGCCCTGACGCAGGAGGCCCTTGCCGCCGGCGCGCAGGACTACGCCGCATTGCTGCGTACCCGCCCCGTCAGCTGTGAGACCTCCATCATCGACACCGCCATCGACATGGCCAAGGAGCTCTCCATGCCCCTGCACGTCCTCCATGTGGGTGTAGGCGACGGCGTGGAGCACCTCCGCCGCGCCAAGGCCGACGGCGTGGATGTCACCGCCGAGACCTGTACCCACTATCTGGCCCTTACTGACCGCGACGCCCGCCGCTGCGGCGCGGTGATGAAGACTTACCCTCTCATCCGTACCGCCGCAGATCGCCAGGCAGTCTGGCAGGGCCTTGCGGATGGTACCCTGGACTGGGTCTGCTCAGATCACGCGCCCCACACCTGCGAGGAAAAGCACCGTTCCTTCTGGGATGCCCCCGCCGGTATCAGCGGTATCGAGGGTCTTTCTCCTGTGCTGCTCACCGCTGTCCACCGCGGCCTGCTGACGCTGCCCCGCGTGGCGGCGATCACCTCCGCCAATGCGGCCCGTACCTTCGGCCTCTATCCCCGCAAGGGCGTTATTCGCCCCGGAGCCGATGCCGACTTGGCCATTGTGGATATGTCCGCGGCCTACACCTTCCGTCAGGAGAAGATGTACTCTAAAGCCAAATGGTCCCCCTATGACGGTATGTCCTTCCAGGGCCGGGTGGTCGAGACCATCCTCCGCGGCCGCACCACTATGCGTGACGGTCAGGTCCTGCCCGACTGCTTCGGCCAGTTCCTGCCGGTCTGCACCAAATAGCTTGTTTTCTTCCTTTACTCCTTTTCCTCCCCC
>ENA-UOJQ01000862-UOJQ01000862.1-human-gut-metagenome-genome-assembly--contig:-P63-NODE-862-length-28665-cov-8.203251_pt1 | contig 28665 bp, 19 predicted proteins | sample MGYA00242352_ERZ723899 | MGnify/ENA metagenome assembly ERZ723899
CTGAACAAGGACTTGAACCTAGGACCCCATGATTAACAGTCATGTGCTCTAACCGACTGAGCTATTCAGGCAATACAAAGAACGTTTGTTCCGTTTAGCGAGTGCAAATATAAGTGCAATTTTTCGTTCGTGCAAAAAAATATGACAAAAAATCTCGAAAAAAATATAACTTTGTCTTTGTTATGAGATACGTATTACATACTTTATTGCTGGCGTTCAGTCTGTTGTCGGGCTTGACGGCGGTCTCGGCGCAGCAGGTGCCGATTCTCTTCGAGGAGCCCAAATGGAACTTCGGCGACGTTCAGGAGAGCGGCGGCAGCGTCGAGCACACCTTCGTTTTTACCAACGTGACCGGTTCGCCGGTGGTCATTGTAGATGTCTCGACGGGGTGCGGATGTACGACACCCAAGTACTCGCGCAAGCCTGTGCTTGCGGGCGCGAAGGGGGAGATCGTCGTGGCCTTCGACCCGATAAACCGCCCCGGGCACTTCTCAAAGGGGGTGTCGGTGATGACTTCGGCTTCGAAGGAGCCCGTGCTGCTGCAGGTTGAAGGTAATGTCGTGCCGCGCGAAAAGACGCTCGAGGAGCTGTACCCATTCGATATGGGTGGCGGCGTGCGTTTCGATTCCAACTTCCGCGCCTTTGCCTATGTCGGGCGCGGTGACCGTGCCGATGCCGAGATAGGGTGGGTGAACACATCTGACAAGCCCGTGCGGCTGGCGCTGCGGTGGCAGCAGCGCAGCGGCCTGCTCACGGTCGAGGCTCCCGAGGTGCTGGCGGCAGGGGGGCGCGGCGAGCTGAAACTGCACTACGAGGTGCCGGCGCAGAGCGACCGCTACGGTACGCTTACCGACGTGCTGGCGGTGTCGGTGAACGGCGTACGATCACAAACTGCACTCAGCGTAAGTGCCATTGCCGTCGACCGATACGATGCGGCTGTGGACGATATGGCATCGCCCGATATGGAGTTATCGAAAAAATTTATTAAATTTGACGAACTCAAACGCGGCGCCGGGGCCGAGGACAGTTCGGTCGTGCTGACGAACAACGGCAGCGGGGAGTTGATCATCCGCGCCGTCGAGTTCAAGAACCGGGCGTTGGAGTGCTCGCTCAAGGCCGGAGACCGCATCGCGGCCGGGAAGTCGGTGCCGGTGACCTTCCGTCTGTCGACGGCCGATGCCGATTACGGCGTGTGGGTCGACCGTGTGCGTATCATCACGAACGACCCGGCGCACCCGATGCAGACGCTGCGCGTGACGGCCATCGTCGTGGAGCCGTAAGCGGAGAGACGCGTAGTCTATGGCCGCTTGCGGGGAGCGTTTGATGGGAAACGTTTATACCAAACGTTATATACGAAGATATATGTTCAAGATCGTAGAGAAGAAACTGCTTGCGGAGAACATCTACCGACTGCGTGTCGAGGCGCCGCGCGTTGCGCACAGTGCCCTGCCCGGACAGTTCGTGATAGTCCGCACCGACGAGCACGGCGAACGCGTGCCTCTGACCATAGCCGATTACGACACTTCGGCCGGTACGGTAACAATAGTCATACAGGCCATAGGCATGTCGACGCGCAAGATGTGCGCCCTGAACGAGGGCGACGCCTTGGCCGATCTGGCGGGGCCGTTGGGCAACCCGTCGGAGTTTGTCAACGTGCCGATGGATGAGTTGCGCCGCCGGCGTTATCTCTTCGTTGCGGGAGGTGTGGGCACGGCGCCCGTATATCCGCAGGTGAAGTGGCTGCACGAGCATGGCGTGGCGGTCGATGTGATCATCGGAGCCAAGACCTCCTCGATGCTCATCTACAAGGATGAGATGGGCCGTGTGGCGGACAATCTCTACATCGCAACCGACGACGGCAGCGAGGGCTTCAAGGGTATGGTTACGGGCAAGATCCGTGAACTTATCGCAACCGAGGGCCGCCATTATGACGAGTGTGTGGCCATAGGCCCCATGATAATGATGAAGTTCGTGACTCTCACCACGCGCGAGTACGACCTGTCGACGACGGTATCGCTCAACGCGCTGATGGTTGACGGTACGGGCATGTGCGGTGCGTGCCGCGTGAGTGTCGACGGGCAGACGCGCTTTACGTGTGTCGACGGCCCCGAGTTCGACGGCCACAAGGTCGATTTCGACGAGGCGATGCGCCGACAGGCGATGTATCGCACGCAGGAGGGTGAGGCTAACGAGAAACATAAATGTGAGTGCTATGGCAAATAAGATTCCGCGCGTGGCGGTACGTGAGCAGGATGCAGCCGTACGCGCCACAAATTTCGAAGAGGTATGCTACGGATATAACGACGAGGAGGCGCGTCTGGAGGCGTCGCGCTGCCTTGCGTGCAAGCGGCCGCGCTGTGTCGAGGCCTGCCCAGTCAATATAAACATTCCGGCCTTTATTGCCGACCTTGTGCGCGGAGACGTGGCCTCGGCTGCGGCGGTGATTGCCGCGGACAGCTCGCTGCCGAGCATCTGCGGGCGCGTCTGCCCGCAGGAGACGCAGTGCGAGGGCTCGTGCGTGCTGGGTGTCAAGGGCGAGCCTGTCGCCATCGGCAAGCTGGAGCGTTACGTCGGCGACTGGCATTTGGCCCATGGCGATGAGACAACCCCCGATATCGAGAAGAACGGACACCATATTGCGGTCGTGGGCAGCGGCCCCGCAGGTCTGGCCTGCGCGAGCGATCTGGCGAAGATGGGGTACGAGGTGACGGTATTCGAGGCGCTGCACAAGCTGGGCGGCGTGCTGGTTTACGGTATTCCCGAGTTCCGCCTGCCGAAGGATAAGATCGTGGCGCGCGAGATCGCGTCGCTGCGCAGGCTGGGCGTGAAGTTCGAGACCGACGTCATCGTCGGCCGCACCGTCACGGTCGATTCCCTGCTGGAGGACGAGGGCTTTGATGCCGTCTTCATCGGGTCGGGTGCGGGTCTTCCGCGCTTCATGGGCATCGAGGGCGAGAATCTGAACGGTGTGGTCTCGGCCAACGAGTTTCTGACACGCGCCAATCTGATGCATGCCTATGACGAAGTGTACGATACGCCTATATATGTCGGCAAACGCGTGGTAGTGGTAGGCGGCGGCAACGTGGCCATGGATGCCGTGCGTACGGCCAAACGTCTGGGCACCGAGGCGACGATCGTCTACCGCCGCAGCGAGGCGGAGCTTCCGGCACGCCGCGAGGAGGTGCACCACGCCAAGGAGGAGGGCATAGAGTTCCGTATGCTGACCAATCCTACCCGTGTGCTGGGCAACGACAAGGGCTGGGTGCGCGGCCTCTCGTGCGTGCACATGACGCTGGGCGAGCCCGACGAGAGCGGACGCCGTTCGCCAGTCGTGATCGAGGGCTCGGATTTCGATATCGATTGCGACGTTGTGATCATGGCGCTGGGTACGTCGCCCAATCCGCTGTTGAAGCGTACGACGGCGGGCCTTGAGACCAACCGCCGCGGATGTATCGTTACAGACGAGTCGGGAGCTACGTCTCGTCGCGGGGTCTTTGCCGGAGGCGACGCCGTGACGGGTGCCGCTACCGTGATTCTTGCCATGGGAGCCGGCCGCCGTGCGGCCCGAGCTATCGACGAGTATGTGCGGGGCAAGCAGACAGAGGCCTGATATATTTCCAAAGATTATATAGGAAGAAGCCGAAACGGACGCTCCGTTTCGGCTCCTTCCGTTTTACGGCGGCTATCTGGCGCGTTCGAGGGTGAAGATATACTCTCCCGAGGCGACGGTGCCGGCATCGACGAATGCCCCGTTGCCGCTCTTGCGTGGGTGTATGCGGCGGCCGTCGCGGCGCAGGATATATTTATGGTCGGGCGCGGGCAGCAGAATGCGGGCGTCGGTGTTGGCCGGTATGCGTACGCGCATGCGGTACAGGTTGTCGGTGCGGTCGATATCCACCTCCACGGTGCCGCGTATGGTGGGCACGGCGGCCGTGACGTGGCGCAGCGAGGCGGTCTGCGGCCGCACCTCGATCGTGGCGGCCGATGGTGTGAGGGGACGCACTCCGACAAGACGCATCGGTATGATGTCGGCGGGGGCGGCACCCCACGCATGGTTCCAGTCCTGATTGGGCTTGAAGGAGTTGTCCCACGCCTCGAAGGTGATGGTGGCGCCGGCGCGGATCATGTTGCGCCAGCTGCGAATGTCATCCTTCGTGAGCAGATGCAGGGCGTAGTCGCCCTCGGCCATGTCGTAGAGGCCGTCGAGAAGGAACTGTGCCGCATAGACACTGCAGGCCATGCCGCGCGAGCGGATATAGTCGACAACACTCCGCTCGTACTCTTCGGGTACGAGTCCGAATGCCAGCGGGAAGAGGTTGGCATGCAGCGAGCGGTGGTCGGTGTCGATGCCGTCGCGGTAGGTGCCCGTCGTCGGGTCGATCATGGCGGCGTTGAATGTGTCGCGGAAGGCGTCGCAATAGGAATTCAGTTCGCGCGCCTCGTCATGGCGACCCAAAGCCTCGGCCATGCGCGCAAGCAGCTGCATGGCGCGGTAGTGGAAGGCGTTTACAACCGTATTGTAGGGTGTGAAGACGTAGTTGTCGTCCTCGCTGCCGCGCGGCCAGTCGACAATGTCGCTGATGTTGCCGTTGAAACGTATCGAGCGGCGGAATGCGTCGGTCGAGACGGTGTCGTCGATGCTCGTTGATATGAGCCCGTTGTCACGGCGCAGCTTTCGGAGCGTACGCGCCGAAAGCAGGTCGTAGTTCTGCTCCACGGAGCGCAGATCGCCCGTGTAGAGGTAGTCGTTCCATGCGATGATGAGCGCTTGCAGGATCCACTCCGTAGGCCATGTGGGGTGTTGCAGCAGATACTCCGACGTGCGGCGCGCCATGGCGTACTCGCGGTCCACGGCGTAGTGCCCGAGCTGGTTTATTATGGCGTCGGCCTCGTAGGGAATGCGTTCGCGGTCGCCGTCGATATATATGCCCAGAGCCGATGTGGCCTCGATCGTATAGCGGCACATATCCCACACCTCGTTCAGGGCGGCGTTGTTCGAGACAAAGTGCGAGGCCCTCGTGTCGAAAGGATATGTCACCGTCAGGCGCACCACATCCCCCGCGCCCACGCTGCCCGCATAGTTCTCTATCTGGCAATATCGGAACGGGGCCACCTCGCCTATGTAGTCGGGCATCAGCACCGCCTGCGGTCCCGTGTTGCGGCCGTCGTGGGCGGGGATGATGTCGTAGGTGCGGCGTCCGCGTTGCAGTACGACAGGGTAGCGGTAGTAGCGTATCGTACCTCCCGGGCGGGGGTCGATGCGCCCCTGCTTCATCGCCTCCCCTATGGCCACGTATACCGTGTCGCCTCCCGTGGTGGATTCCAGACTTACGCGCAGCGAGGCAAACGACGCGCGGCCGAAGTCGAACAGCGTGGTCTCGCTGTCGAGATGCTCGATACGGGCGGCGAGCTCCTCACGCCGTACCTGCGGGCGGTACGAGGGGGCATACTGTTCGAGTTCGGATGCCGTGCGGAAGGGCTGTATCTCGGACCACTCGCTGCGGCCGCCCCTGTCGGTTGCGACCTGCACGCTCCAGAAGTAGAGTCGGTCGGGTTCGAGGCTGTTGCCGCCGTAATCTACGGCCACGGATTGTGCGCTGCGCACCGTGCCGCTGTCCCAGATGTTGCCGCGGCGTGCAAGGGCATCCGTCATGTTGTCCGAGAGGACTATACGGTAGCTCTTCTGACGTGTGGCGCGTCCGCAGTCGGGGACGATCCACCCGAATGTCGGGCGCGACGAGCGTATCGCGGCAAAGGTGTAGTCGGAGATATCGTCGGCGGTAAGGTCTTCGACGCCCATGTCCGTTGCGAAGCCGTTGCGGTAGACCTTGTGCGCATCCTTTACGAGGTCGGTCATAAGCCCCGTGGGGCGGTTCTCGGCTTGGGGCGTTTTGTCCCGTTCGATAACGGCGCTAACGGTCGGTTGCGAAGCATGGAGCGCATGGGGCATTGCGGCTGCAAGCATCAGCATGGCGGCAAGCAGGGGTGTGAGATTCATCGGATGGCGTTTTTGGGTGAAAATATATGTTTGGTTTCAGGTTACGGTAAATATAGCGCTTTTGCGTCGGAAAGCAAAGCCGGAAGAGGTTTTTATGCAGCCTTTTGCTGTGGAAATGAAAAAATTGCTACCTTTACATGATAAAGCAATCGGCGGGCGACGGCCCAAGGCGCGTCCGTGAAATGTAACGTATTACAAAAAGAGTATATCTATGAGCGTAAAACTTAGGTTGATAATTATGAATTTCCTGCAGTTTGCCGTGTGGGGCTCCTATCTGACGTCGATGGGAACCTATCTGGCAGGCGCGGGCATGGCCTCGAACATAGGCCTCTTTTATGCCATGCAGGGTATCGTGTCGCTGTTCATGCCGGCATTGATCGGTATCATAGCCGACCGTTGGATCGAGGCACAGCGGCTGCTCGGTATATGTCACGGCTTGGCTGCCCTGTTCATGTTCGGTGCAGGGTATTATGCCATGACGGCGGGTGACGCCGTAGCCTTCGCCCCGCTCTTTACGCTCTATGCCCTGAGCGTGGCATTTTACATGCCGACCATAGCGTTGGCAAATTCGGTGGCATACAGCGCCCTCGAAAAGAGTAACCTCGACCCCGTGAGGGCTTTCCCGCCAATACGCGTATGGGGTACCGTCGGGTTCATCTGTGCCATGCTCGTGTGCGACTTCGCGGGATTCCAGACGGGATATGCGCAGTTCATGCAGTGCGGCGTCATCGGCATCGTGCTGGCCGTATATGCCTTCACGCTGCCGCAGTGTCCCATTGCCAGCCATTCGGCCAAGCGCGGCGTGGTGGATGCGCTGGGGCTGCGCGCCTTCACGCTCTTTCGTGACCGACGCATGGCCATATTCTTCATCTTCTCGATGCTGCTGGGTGTGTCGCTGCAGATAACAAACGGCTTCGCAAACCCGTTCCTCACATCGTACCGTGACGTGCCCGAATATATGTCTACCTTCGGCGCCAACCACGCAAATGCTCTCATATCGCTGTCGCAGATATCCGAGACACTCTGCATACTGCTCATACCCTTCTTCATGAAGCGTTACGGTATCAAGCGCGTCATGGTTATCTCGATGCTGGCATGGGTCGGCCGCTTCGGGCTCTTCGGTCTGGGCAACCCCGGCGGCGGCGTGTGGATGTTCATACTCTCGATGATAATCTACGGCGTGGCCTTCGACTTCTTCAATATCTCGGGTTCGCTCTTCGTAAAACGAACAGACCGATGTCGAGATCCGCTCCTCGGCTCAGGGGCTATTCATGATGATGACGAACGGCATCGGCGCCACCATCGGTACGCTCGGCGCGCAGGCCGTCGTAAACCGTTTCGTATATAACGGCTCGCAGGGTGTCGATATGATAGCCGGATGGCAGACTTCGTGGCTCATATTTGCGGCCTATGCGCTGGTCGTGACAATACTCTTTGCCATATTCTTCCGCTATAAATATGATCCCGCGGCCGTGCGCGGCAACGAATAGTCCTGCCATGCGGCATTCGCTCATGTGCCGCTCCTTGTGTGGGGGGCGGAGAGCCTGAGCGGTATGAAAGGTATGAAATAAGAAATCCCTCGGAGCGATCCGAGGGATTTCTTGTTCTGTTACGCGGTGGCTGTTAGTGCGGGCCGCCGGGACCTCCCATGGGGGGCGGACCCATACGGCGCATGCCGCTGCTCTTGCCGTCCGAGATGCCGTAGTCCGACAGTACGCGCGAGCCGCGCTTGCCGAAGACACGCAGGTTATAGTTGAACTGAACGGTGAAGTAACGTCCGATGACGCTGTTCCATGCATTCTGCGTATAACCCGAACCCGTCGTGCGCGTGAATGCGGTGTTCTGGTTGAAGATGTCGTTCACGCCGACCATGATCTCACCCAGCTGGTTGCGGAAGACCTTCTTGCCGATATAGGCGTTGCAGAGGGTGTATGAGTCGTTGTAGTCGTTGGTGAAGCCGACATACTGTACGTATGATGCCGAAACGGTGAAGGTGAAGCCCTTCCAGAATACCGTCTTCAGTGAACCCGTAGCGCTGTGGTTGAGGTATTCGTTGCGGCTGCCGCCCGAGGCGAGAGAGTTGTTGGCAACGTTGTATGTTCCGTTCCACGCGAGGGTGAAGTCTACGTTCTCCGATATGTTGCTGCCGAGTACCACGTTGGCGTCGTAGCCCATGTTGCTGGCCATGTTGCGCTCTCCGTTCACAAGCGACGGAACCTTCGAATAGGTGACGCCCGCCATAACGTTCAGATTACACTTTATGGGGTTGATCGGCAGGCCGTAGCTTATGTGTGTGCGCAGGCTCATGTAACCGTCGACGTTGTCGTATGTCGAGTATTGTATGGGGCGTGCTCCGACCTCGTCCACGACCTGCTGCGGGATGTTGTCTCCGGTGTACATGCTCGACGAGATATAGTCCTGCGTACGCTGGAACGAGAACATCCACATGAAGGTGCGGCCCTTCTCCAGATTGGTGTTGTTGTAGTGGAAGTTTATGCGGTGCGAGTATGCGGGGTTCAGATTCTCGTTACCGCGCGATACATACTGCATGTCCGATATGTCAAGCAGGTTCTGCAGCTGCGTGATGCGCGGCTCGTTGGTGCTCGACATCACGAACAGACGGATCGAATTCTGAGGGTTGATGTTGAAGTTACCCATCAGGAAGTATGTGAAGTTGTTGTAGTTGCGCTTCACGGGCTGGGTGTTCACCGCCTCGACGCGGCCGTTGAGGGTCGAGTATTGGTAGTTGAGGTTCACAACAACCGTATTCTTCTCCTTGCTGAAACGGAAGCCCGGACCTACACGGTGCGTCGTGTAGTCGCTCTTGTACATGTTCGAGAGCTGCTGGTCGAGCGTGCCGTTGGTATAGGTGTCGTCGGTGCCGTAGTTGTATGTCTGCTTGTCACGCTGCTGTCCCGAGTAGTCGAGACGGTATGAAAGCGTTACCTGCGAGTGCTTCGACACAGGCTCCGCATAGGTGAGCGATCCTGCCAGATCGGTGTTGTCAGACTCGGTCTCCTCCTTGAGGTGGCGCAGCAGCGGCTTTGGTACATTGTTTTCGTCGTAAATGGTTTCTTGATTAGAGTAGCTCTTCGAGTCGTTGTTGTTATCACGCATGCCCAGACGGAAGTCGGCCGTCAGCAGACGTCCCGCCTTGCCCAGCTTGACGCGGTACTGGATGAACTCGTTGAGGTTGAAACCGCCGCGGTTGGCGTCGTTGCCGTTGGCGATGATGTTGTAGAGATTGTCGCCGTACTGCTTACCACTTGTTTCGCTGAAGGGGTCGTAGGTCTGGAAACTGAGGTTCGTACGCGACATCATCGAGTGGTTCTCGGCTATGCGCCAGTCGACACGGGCATTCAGTCGGTTGTTATAGTTGAGGTTGTCCGAACGTCCCTCCTGCTCGAGCGTACCCAGATCCTCGAGCGGAGCCTCATACCACTTGGTCGTTTGCGAGAGGTTGCGCGTACGCGTACGGTTGAAGAAGTAGCTGGCCTGAAGTTTCACCTTCTCGTCCTCGCCCCACGAGTCCGAGTAGTTGACGCCGATCGAGCCGACATTGGCAACGCCGCTCTGCGGACGTACCATATACTGTCCGACGCCGCCGCCCATGCCGCCGCCCATGCCGCCGGTCGAGCCCGAGACGTCGAGTATGTCCTCGAACGAGAAGTTCTGCTGGTTGATGTTGTTCAGCAGGCCGATGAGCGATACGCGGCTCGAGCCGTGGAACATGTTGACGTTACCGCCGAGGATGTATTTGTTCGAGTTGGTGATCTCGTCGGTTTCGGGCTGGTAGCCGTATCCGGCGTAGAGCTTGCCGAAGAAGCCCTGACGCATGGTCTCGTGCGTGACGATGTTGATGGCCTTGTATCCCTCGCCGTCATCCATGCCCGAGAACTCGGCGTTGTCGCTCAGCTTGTTGTACACCTCGACGCTCTTTACGGCTTGTGCGGGCAGCGAGTTGAGCGCCGTGGCCACATCCTCGCCGAAGAACTCCTTGCCGTCGACGAATATCTTCTGCACGGTCTCGCCCTGAGCCTCGACCGTACCGTTGGTGATCGTTATACCCGGCATCTTCTTCAGCAGGCCCTCCATGTCGGCATCATTGGCCACCTTGAAGGCTTCGGCGTTGTAGCTCACCGTATCGCCCTTCTGCGAGGTACGTATCGACTGCACCTCCTTGACTACGGTCTCGATCTTGGTGGTCGACTGCGTGAGCTCGAAGGTTCCCAGATCCTTCGTCGAGGCCGTCACGGTGATCTTCTTCGCGAGGTCGTCGTATCCGAGGAACGATATGGTCAAGTCGTATTCGCCGCTCTTAAGTCCGGCGATATCGGCCTTGCCGTTGAAGCCCGAAGTGTAATACTTGGGATCGGCGCTGCCGTCGGAGAGTTTGAATTCGATGACCGCACCCGCAACGCCCTCCTTTGTCTGGGAATCGACGACGGTCATCGTAACCTTGCCGTTCTGCGCATATACGGCGGCAGCGAGGCAGGAAATGAAAAGTGTTGTCAGAAATCTCTTCATGCTTAGTTGTATTTCGTTTTTTGCTTTTACGTCTGTTAGTCTTGTTCGGGTGGATATTCTGTCCGGAATCGAGTACGAAGGTACGGATTAATCGGCCAATTCGGTCTTTCGGGTCGGTGAATCGACAAAATCGGGGTGTCAACAGACCATTGACACCCCTCCGAAAAACAACCTAATTTCCATTACTGCCCTAGAATGGATTCTATATGGGATTTTTTGAAGAAGAAAGGACTGAATGATTAAAATCCCATGCCGTTGTCGAAACCGCCGCCCTGACCCGGGCCGCCGAAACCTCCTTCACCGCCTTGGGGACGCTGGAAACCGCCCTGTGCGGGGAAGCGGCCGCGGCTCTGCATGGCCTGCTGCTGCTTCGACCATTTCTTATACTGTGATACATCGAGTATCTTCTGCATCTTCTCATCGAGTGCTTTCTGACGCGCCTGCTGCTTTTCGCGCTGCTGCTGCATGGCCTTGCGCATCGCCTCCATCTCCTGCTGCTGCTCCGCGGCATTGGCAAGGTAGATGTCGTATATCTCCTTCTTCTGCTCATCGGTCAACTCGAGTGTCTTGCCCAGCGATTCGACGCGTCTTTCGGCGATCTGCTCGGGGGTGAACTGTTTGCGCTCGGGGCGCTGCTGGCTGCCGAAATCCTGTGCCGATGCGGTACCCATTATCAGAGCCGCGGCTGCAGTGAGGATAGTTATACGTTTCATATATCGTGATGTCTGTTTCCTGTTTCCGATACAAAGATAGAAAAGGCGTTGCCGAAAAGATCGGTAACGCCGGTGAAACGACCAAATTGGGCGGGTGAATCGCCTAATCGGCAGGGTGAACCGCCGTGAGCCACTGCTTGAACTCGGGAACGCGCGTCTTTGAGATGATGATTCTCTCGGGCGTCTCCACCGTCAGATTGAGCGACAGACGGCTGCCGAACCATACCGTGATATCCTTGACGGCCTTGCGCGAGATGATGAACTGGCGGTTGGCGCGGAAGAACTCATCCTCCGGCAGCTGCGACTGCAGCATCTCGAGCGTGCGGTCCACCACGTAGCGTTCACCCGTGTGGGTGAAGGCCGAGACCTTCTCGTTAGAGGTGTAGAAGTAGGCCACGCGGTCAATATATAAAGGTATGATCTTGTCCTTGTAGTGTACCAGAAAGACATGCTGGCTCTCCTGCTTCGCCTTCTCGATCATCTCGTCCACACGACCCTTGTAGTCGGTGCGTTCGCTGCGCGTCAGACGGGCGAACTTGTCGATGGCGTGCTGCAGGTCCTCGGCCTTGATGGGCTTGAGCAGGTAGTCGATGCTGTTGACCTTGAAGGCCTGAAGCGCATATTCGTCGTATGCCGTGGTGAAGATTATCGGGGCGTCGATCTGCACCGAGTCGAATATGCGGAACGACTCGCCGTCGGCCAGATGTATATCCATGAATACGAGGTCGGGCGCCGTCTGCGTCGTGTCGCGGAAGTAGTCCACAGTATCCTCTATGCTCTCCAGCACCGCCAACACTTCGTATGTCGGGGCTACCTTGCGCAGTATCGCCTGCAGGTTTACAGCCGCAGCCGTCTCGTCTTCGACTATGAGTACTTTCATCGTGTTATGGGTTTTTGCAGAGGCAGACGTACGGTAAACTCGTCGTCGGTCTCGATTATCTGAATGTCTTGTCCCGTGATTAGCTGCCAGCGGCTGCGCAGGTTCTTCAGGCCGATGCCCGTCGAGGGCTCTGGTTCGAGCTTGGGCTGCTTGCGGTTCGACACCACCAGTACGGGGCCTTCGGTGCGTATCGACACGTGGAAGGGTTGTTTGCGCGTGATGGTGTTGTGTTTGACGGCGTTGCCTATCAGAGGCTGGAGCGAGAGCGCCGGCAGCGTCCACTTCTCATATTGCGGATCGATGTCGATGTCGAAGAAGAGTTTGTCGGCATACCGCACTTTGAACAGCTCGCCGTAGGCCTTGGCGAAGGCTATCTCCTCCTCGAGCGTTGTGGAGGTGTTCTGTCCGTTCTGAATGATGTAGCGGAAGGTATATGACAGCTGGTCGATGTATGCCAGAGCCTTCTCGGAGTCGTTCTCGCGCACAAGCATCGAGAGCGAATTAAGCGAGTTGAAGAAGAAGTGGGGGCTGATCTGACCCATAAGCATGTCGTAGCGGGTCTGGAGGTTCTCGTTGCGCAGACGCTCGTTCTCGAGCAGTATCTGCTGCTGCTGCGACATGAGTCCGTAGATGCGGCCGTAGAGTACGGCTACTACCAGCACCACCGTACACTTCAGTATGACGATCAGGTCGAGCGGCATGTGCTTGTTCTGGAAGATCATCAGCACGCGCCCCGTCTGCCACTCGATAAAGGGTGCGAAGAAGTAACATACGAATGCCGCAACGAGCGCCAGCGCACAGCGTTGCAGATATGATTTGGTTGAGTAGTTGTCCTTGCCCACGCGTGCGGTGATGATGGTCATGAGCAGGAACGAGAGTACAAAGTAGTAGAGCAGCTGCACGGCCATGTCCTGATTCCGCTTGGGGCGGTCGTAGATCATGGGTGCGGTTATCTCGTTGCCGTTCTGCATGAGAACCTCGTCCATGACGGGGTTGGAGTCGCCTTTCGACGGGAATATGGTGCAGACAAGCGAGTCTCCGTCGTGGAGGTTGTACCAGCGGATCTTGCGGTTTGTGGCGTAGACGCTGTCCGTGCGCACGGAGTCGACGCCCTCCTCGGGCGAGAAGTGCCGCTCGCATATTAGATAGCCGTAGCCGTCGCGCGAGATGCGCAGCACACCCTTGCGGTGCGGCTTGACGAAGAAAGGCCGTTCGTTGCGCAGTTTCTGCTGCTCGGAGGTCTCGCGCTGCTCAACCATCACCGACAGCAGGTAGGAGAAGTTTACCACGAGGGTTACCACCAGTGCTATCAGTATGTTGAGTACTGTGGCCGATTGCTTGAGTTTGAATTTGGTCATGTCATCCGATTTTTATGTTCATCCATTCCATCGGAGGGCGTGGTCTTTTCTGTGGGCAGGTTGTTGTGTCGGGGTGCGGCGGCTACTCCTCGTACCACGAGGCGTACATGCGGTAGTCGTGCGCCGTGCGCTTGATGATCTGCTCGCGCTGCTCGGGCGTCACGGTGCGTATCTTGCGCGCCGGGATGCCGGCATAGAGCGAGTCGGGTTCGAGCTTGGCGTTCGAGAGCACCAGCGCGCCTGCGGCGATGATGCAGCCCGCCGGTACCTCGGCATTGTCGAGGATGATGGCTCCCATGCCTATGAGGCAGTTGTCGCCGATGATGCCGCCGTGGATGATGGCGTTGTGACCCACCGAGACGTCGTTGCCTATGTGCGTCTGCGAGGGGTGGGGCGAGCCGTCGTAGAGGGTGTGGATGACGGCGCCGTCCTGAATGTTTGTACGGTCGCCTATGGTGATGGTGTTCACGTCGCCGCGAAGTACGGCGTTGAACCATATCGACGAGTCGCGCCCGATGGTGACGTCGCCCACGATAACGGCCGTATCCGCTACAAATGTACCTTCACCTATTGACGGGGTATGTCCCCGTACCTCCTTTATGTATGCCATGTCTGTGTAATCTTTACGTTCCTATTATAAAATCCGGAATCGGCTTCCGCTTCTTCTACTCCGTATCGATATCTCGTCCGTATTGATATCTCGGAGGCTCTGTAGAAAAGGCGGTTACTTCCCTTCGCTTGTGGCCTGCTCCGTCTCGGTCTGCTTGGCCTTCTGCCACAGTTCCTCCATCTGTTCGGGTGTAAGGTCGGTGAAGAGGCCTCCGTCACGCTCGGCTTCGGTCTCCATGCGGCTGAAGCGGGTGATGAACTTCTTGTTTGCACGCTCCAGAGCCAGCTCGGGGTCTATACCGTAGAGACGGCACATGTTCACCAGCGAGAAGAAGAGGTCGCCCACCTCCTCGGCCGTGCGGTCGTTGTCGCCGCGGCGCATCTCGGCCTCGACTTCGGCGGTCTCCTCCTTGACCTTGTCCCATATATCCTCCTTGCGGCCCCAGTCGAAGCCTGCGCTCGACGCCTTCTCGCCTATGCGGAATGCCTTGACCATTGCCGGCAGCGAGCGGGGCACGCCGCCCAGAATGCCGCCCTTGCGGTTCTTCTTGCGCAGTTTGAGTGCCTCCCAGTTCTTGAGCACCTCGTCCGGAGTGTCGGCATGGATGTCGCTGTAGACGTGGGGGTGGCGGTATATGAGCTTGTCGCATTCGGCGTTGGCTACGTCGGCGAAGTCGAAGGCCCCGGCCTCCTCGCCCAGCTTCGAGTAGAATACCACGTGCAGCAGCAGGTCGCCCAGCTCCTCGCGTATGCCCTCCATGTTGTGGTCGGCGATGGCGTCGACAAGTTCGTAGGTCTCTTCTATGGTGTTGTTGCGCAGCGATTCGAATGTCTGCTCGCGGTCCCACGGGCACTTGGCGCGCAACGTGTCCATCACCTCGAGCAGGCGCTCTGCGGCTTTGAGTTTATTGTCGTAGTTCATGTGAAAACGTAATTATCCGATTACAAAGTTACCATTTTTTCGACACGAAATGTTAACTTTGTAACAGATAAATTTGAAAATTATGATGATCAGGCATCTTTTGACGCTCGTTGCGACGCTGCTGCTTGTCGGTGGCCCCGCAGGTGCCGCGGCGCAGAATATCGTGCCCGCAGTCAGAGACTATGAAAAAAGGAACGGAGTATTTACCATACTAACAACAACTAAGATTACACACTACCCTGAACTCCGTTCCTTGGCAAAGTACTTGGCGGAATCTCTTCCGCTCTCGCTTCGTGAATATAACGGAGAGTCGGGCGGCGATATTGTGTTGCGTCTGAATAAAAATTTGGCCGACGAGGAGTACCGCCTCAGCGTCACGCCCGAGGGCATTGTAATCGAGGGCGGAGCCTACGGCGGCGCCTTCAACGGTGTGGAGACCCTGCTGCAGCTGCTTCCCGCGAAGGTATATTCGGGCGATATGCCGCTGCCGGTGATGGTGGGGTGCTGCGAGGTGGAGGATGCCCCGCGCTTTACGTACCGCGGCTTCATGCTCGACGTATGCCGTACGTGGATGACGGCCGACGAGGTGAAGGGTTTCATCTCGGTGCTGGCGCACCACAAGATCAACAAACTCCACCTGCACCTGTCGGATGACGAGGGCTGGCGCGTGGAAATTCTCTCACACCCCGAGCTTGCCGAGGTAGGGGGTTTCCGCGGCGGTGACTCGCCCGTGGCGGCCATATACGGCAAGTGGGGCGAACGCTACGGCGGATACTATACCCAGCAGCAGCTGCGCGATATTGTAGACTATGCGGCCGTGCGCAACATCGAGATCATCCCCGAGATCGACCTTCCGGGCCACAGCCGCGACATGGCGCGCGTGATGCCCGAGGTGCTGTGCAACTATACCCCCTCGCTTGCCGCATCGGACGGTTACGACACGCGCAATGTTCTATGTGCGGCCAAGGAGTCGAACTATGCGCTGTTAAAGGATATTCTGGGTGAGATTGCCGCAATCTTCCCCTCGCGTTACCTCCATATCGGCGGCGACGAGGTCGACTTCTCGCAGTGGATGTCGTGTCCTGACTGCAAGGCTCTGATGCAGGCCCGCGGAATGACCGAAGGGGAGCAGCTGCAGGCATATTTCATGGGGCGCGTGGCCGCAATGGTGGAGGAGCTGGGCAAGGTGCCGGGCGTATGGAACGAGGCCGTTGCCGGCAGCCGCTTTACACGCAACTCGCAGGTCTACGGTTGGGAGAGCATCGCCGCGGCGCGCAAGGCCGCAGCCGAGGGATACCCTACGGTGGTGATGCCCGGACAATATTTCTACTTCGACATGCGCCAGAGCGCGCGTGAGGATGGACACATCTGGGCCGCGATATTCGACGCCCGCAAGTGCTATTCGTTCGATTTTGCGGAGCAGGGATTCACCCCCGAGGAGATGCGCAGCGTGCAGGGTGTCGAGGCGAGCTTCTTCAGCGAGGCATACATCTCGCACCGAGACATGAAGCCCGACTACCTCTATTACATGACCTATCCGCGTATCTGTTCTCTGAGCGAGATCGGGTGGTGCGGTGACGGCCGCGCGTGGGACGACTTCTACGGGCGTCTTACGGCGGGGCATTACAGCCGTCTGGCCGCCATGGGTGTCGGGTTCCGCCTCTTCCCGCCGAAGGTGTCGTATGCCGACGGCCGTCTGACGGCATCGACCGACGACCATTCGCGTATCTATTATACGGTCGCAGGTGAAGAGAATGGTGCGGAGCATGAATATACGGGTCCGATCACGACCGGCAAACCGCAGCTCTATGCCTTCCGCAGCCGCTTCGGCGAGGCGGTTAGTCCCGAGGCGGGTGTCGAGGCGCGTTTCCGCATGTCGCAGCCGAAGGTTACGGTCACCTCGTCGATTCCGCCCAGCACGAAATATCCATACACCAATGCCGCCTCGTATGACGGCCGCATAGCCTACACGGGCCGTACGTGCCACGACGGCGACTGGGTGTTATATACCTTTGATGAACCCGTCCGCTGCCGCCGTATGGAGATACGTACGGGGTACATACAGCTGCCGCGCTGTATCTTCGAGCAGGGATACATGGAGGTGAGTGAGGACGGGGAGACCTTCCGCCGTGTATGCGACCTGCAGAATGGCATAGGCGTGGTGGATGCCCCGCGCCATGCGATCAAGGCCGTGCGCATAGTCTCTACGAAGGATGGAAACGGCGCAGCGTTCGTTACGCTTCAGTCGCCGTGGGTATATCCTGTGTTGGAATAGATCGAATAACGTACAAACAAAAGGCCGCAATCCGAATCCGGATTGCGGCCTTAATGTTTCGCTGCGCACGTGCGCTATGAGCGGATCTGGGCTCCGGCGCGGGCCTCGAGCTGGCGGGCCAGATTGTTCATCGTCTTCTCGATGGTCTTGTCGTTGAGCGTCTGGGCCTTGTCCTCGAGCGTGAAGCTCAGGGCGTATGACTTCTTGCCCTCGGGCAGCTTGTCACCCTCATATACGTCGAACAGAACCACGCGTTTGAGCAGTTTCTTTTCGGTAGCGAAGGCTATGTCGCGCAGCTGCGAGAAGGTGACGCCCTTGTCTACGAGCAGCGCCAGATCGCGTTTCACCTCGGGGAACTTCGACAGCTCCTCGGCCGTGATGTGCTGCTTCGAGGCGAGGCGGATCAGATTGTCGAACTCGATCTCGGCGAAATATACCTCCTGCTTGATGTCGAACATGCGGCGCAGCTTGGGCGATACGACACCCATGCGTACGATCTCGCGCTTGCCGTGCGTGAGCGAGACGGCATCGGCGAAGAGGTCGCAATCCGTCGTTTCGCAATGCAGCGAGTAGATATCAACGCCGAAGCGGCGCAGGAGCTTCTCGACGGCGGCGCGCAGCGTGTAGAACGACACGGGCGCGGGCTTGCAGTTCCATGACGGGGCGGTGTCGGCGCCCGTGACGGTGATGCCCATACGGTAACGCTCGCTGTAACGGTTGAGCGGGTTGTCGGTCTCGACGCTCTGGTCGTAGTAGTAGCAGTTGCCCACCTCGTAGAGTTTCAGATCGCCGTTGCGGTGGTTGATGTTGAGCTCCACGGCCTCGAGCGCATTGAACAGAAGTGTCTGACGCAATACGTTCAGGTCGGCGCTCAGGGGGTTGAGTATGCGTACGCATGCCGATGCCGGATATGAGGTCAGCGCATCGTAGTAGGCACCCTTGGTGAGCGAGTTGGACATGATCTCGGTGAAGCCGTTGGCCGAGAGGAAGTCCGACGCGATATTCACAAGACGGGTCTTGTCGGGTTTGGGTGCGTACGAGAGCGTAGAGCTTACGCGCTGCGGTATCTCGACGTTGTTGTAACCGTAGATACGCAGTATGTCCTCTATGAGGTCGGCCTCGCGGCGTACGTCCACGCGGTACGGAGGTACGGCTACCGTCAGCGTGTCGTCCTTCTGCGCGAGGATCTTCACCTCCAGAGCGTCGAGGATCGTGCGTACGGTCTGTTCGGGTATATGCTTGCCCACGAGCGAGTCGATGCGCGTGAACGAGATGTCGAAGACAAAATCCTGTGCCGGCGTGGGGTTTATGTCGGTGATCTCACTCGAGATCTTGCCTCCGGCGAGCTCCTTCATGAGCAGGGCAGCACGCTTGAGGGCGTAGACCTGTATGTTGGGGTCGATGCCGCGCTCGAAACGGAACGAGGCGTCGGTATTCAAGCCGTGGCGCTTGGCCGACTTGCGGATCGAGACGGGGTTGAAGTATGCACTCTCGAGGAATACGTTCGTCGTGGTGTCGCTGATGCCCGAGTCGAGGCCGCCGAAGACGCCGCCGATACACATCGGACGCACGGCCGAACATATCATCAGATCCTCCGACGAGAGCTTGCGCTCCACGCCGTCGAGCGTGACGAAGGGCGTGCCCTCGGCGCAGTTGCGCACGACGACCTTGTGTCCCTCGATCTTGTCGGCATCGAAGGCGTGCAGGGGCTGTCCCAGCTCGAAGAGAACGTAATTGGTTATGTCGACCAGATTGTTCTTGGGGTTGATGCCCGCGGCGCGCAGTTCGTTCTGCATCCACTCGGGCGAGGGGGCTATCTTGCAGCCCGTGACCGTGAGGCCCGCATATCGGGGCGCTGCGGCACTGTTCTCGACGACGATCTCGATCGGCATGTCGTGGTTGTCGACGGCGAAGGCGTCCACCGAGGGAAGCTTGAGGCTCACCTGCTTGCCGCGGCTGCGGAGGTAGGCCGCCAGATCGCGCGCCACGCCTATGTGCGAGGCGGCGTCGATACGGTTGGGCGTGAGGCCTATGCCTATCAGATAGTCATCCTTGATATGGAGAAACTCGCGTGCCGGCATTCCCACCGGGGCATCTGCGGGCAGCTCCATGATGCCGGCATGGTCGGTGCCGATGCCGAGCTCGTCCTCGGCGCAGAGCATACCCATCGACTCGACGCCGCGGATCTTGCTGCGCTTGATCTTGAAGGGCTCGTCACCGCCGTTGGGGTAGAGCACCGAGCCAATGGTGGCGCAGAGAACCTTGAGTCCCTTGCGGCAGTTGGGGGCGCCGCAGACGATGCGCAGCGGAGCCTCGGCGCCGACGTCTACCGACGTGACGTGCAGGTGGTCGGAGTCGGGATGGTCTTCGCACTCGACAACCTCACCCACGACAACACCGGCCAAGCCGCCGCGTATGGTCTCCACCTTGCGAAAATCCTCCACCTCGAGGCCTATGTCGGTGAGTATTTTCGCCGTCTCTTCGGCCGAGATGTCGAGGTCGATATACTTTTTCAACCAGTTGAAAGATATCTCCATGATATATGTGTTTTTAGTTTTGTTTGCGCAAAATACGGACAAATATACGAAGATTTCACGTAATATGACTCTCCGCGCGCCGAAATGTGAGCCGTCGGCCCCTTAAACCGGCAACCGCCGCACCCTTCGGGATGCGGCGGTTATCCGTTTCCGACCTTTATGGTCTATTTTTCGCTTGTGAAGCGGTAGCTTCCCGAGCCGATCTCGATGACGAGGTCGTTGCCCTGCTCCTTGACCGAGTGTATGCCATCGCCCGCCGTGGCCTTGACGCCGAAGGCTTTGGGTATGCGGAGCGTAGCGGTGGTGTTGCACGGGACGGTCACGTTCCACTCGAAGCTGCCGCCGTTGCGGCTCCAGTCGCTCACGATGGTGCCGTAAGAGGAGTCATGCGTGGCCTTCACGTGGTCGAGACCCTCGGGGAAGGCGGGTGACATGTCGATCTTCTTGAAGGCGCGGCTGCCCTCGGCGCACTTGATGCCCGCAAGATCCTCGTAATACCATATTATCAGGTCGCCGAGCAGCATGACGTGGTTGGCCGAGTTCATGGCCGGGTCTGCCGTGTCGCCGTTCCAGAGTTCCCATATAGTCGTGGCATCCTTGGCGATCATGTATCCCCAGCTCGGGTAGTCCTTGTTGGTGGCTATGCGCAGCGCCAGATCCTTGCGTCCGTATTCGGTCAGGCCGCGCATGAGGTGCTGCACGCCCAATACGCCCGTGCTGACGTGGCCGCCAAGCTCGACTTCGGTCTTGTTGACGATGTTGTCGAAGACGCGGCGCTCGTATCCCTCGGGTACCAGTCCCAGACGCAGCGAGAGGAGGTTGCCCGTAACAGTATTGTTACCGTAGCGGGCCGTCTCACGATCGAAGAACTGCTCGTTGTATGCCTTCTTTATGCGCTCGGCCAGCTGCAGATATCCCTCCACGTCCTGCTCCTTGCCGCAGATACGGGCGAAGCGGGCCATGCGTTGCAGTATGTCGTAGAAGACGGTGGTGCTGAGGATCGGGCCCGCAGTCTTGCGTGCGGGGTCCTGAGAGTGGATTAGCGTCTGCGACTCGGGCGGCATGCACCAGTCGCCGTAGGTGTCGTTTACGATTACGCCGTCGCGCATCGAATGTTCGCATGTGTACTCCACCCACTTCTTCATGGCGTCGTAGTGGCGCCGTATGGCACGGTCGTCACCGTAGTGCCGGTAGAGCATGTCGGCGCAGTAGAAGAAGGCCGAAGACCAAGTCACCTCGTTGTTGTATAGAGTCCAGTAGCGGGGCGATACCGACGAGAGGCATCCCTCGGGGCTGCTCGAATCCTCGATGTCCTGCAGCCACTTGTCATATACCATGGCGTTCTTGAAGATGTAGGCCTCGCCGTAAGAGCCCGTGGCGCGGTCGCCGAGCCAGCCCAAGCGTTCGTCGCGCTGCGGGCAGTCGGTCGGCATGCCGCGGTAGTTGCCGCGTATGCCCCAGTAGGCGTTACGGTGGATGCGGTCGAGCAGAGGTATAGAGCTCTCGAACGTGCCCGTCGTGGGCATGGCATCGTAGATGACGTAGCCCGTCATGTCGTCTGTCGAGGGTGTATAGTCCAGACCGTCGATCTCCACATAGCGGAAACCGTGGTAGGTGAATGTCGGATGCCACTCGAAGGCCCCGTCGCGGGCCGGTGTGTAGATGTCGGTGGCACGGGCCGAACGCAGGTTGGCCGTGTAGAGCGTCGAGTCGGGGTTGAGAATCTCCGCAAAGCGCATCGTCACGGGCTTGCCGGCACGGCCGTTGAACTTGACGCCGAGCCAGCCGACCATGTTCTGTCCCATGTCGACGATGATCTTGCCGTCGGCACGGGCCGTAACGCTCAGAGGCTTGATCTCGTCCTGTATGGTGATGTTGGGGTTGGGCTGTGCGTGGAGCTTGCCTCCCGGATCCTTCATGCGGTCGGCCTGTTTCCATGCCGAGTCGTCGTACTGCGTGGTGCTCCATCCCGTAAGTTCGAGGCGGGCGTCGTACTCCTCGCCGTCGAATTCGTTGTTGGCGACGATGGGGCCGCGCGAGGTGACGCGCCACGAGGTGTCGCTCACGACGGCCTCGGTGGTGCCGTCGGCATACTCGATCTCAAGCCGCGCAAGCAGCGACGGCAGCCCGAAGTGCATGAAGCCGCCCGCACGCATGGTGAAGTAGCGTCCGTTGCCGAGCATAACGCCCAGCACGTTGTCGCCCTTGTCGAGCATGTCGGTTACGTCATAGACGTTGTAATATACGCGTGTCGAGTAGAGCGACGGGGTGGGGGAGAGGACGTCGTCGCTGATACGCTCGCCGTTGATGTACGATTCCGACGAGCCGAGACCGCTGATATAGAGGACGGCGCGCTTGACCTTGCCTTCGACGTCAAATGTCTTGCGCAGGTAGCGGGCCGCGAGGCGCGTATTGCCCTGATCGGTCTCGCCCTTGTTCGACAGGGCATTCTCGCCGATCCATTCGGCCTGCCACTCCGCTGCGTCGAGAATACCCATCGACCAGTGGCTGATGTCGCTCCAGCGTCCCTGACCGAGATTCGTGTCCACCTTCACGCGCCAGAAATATTGTGTGCGTGAGCGGAGTGTCTGTCCCTCGTATTCGACGAGGATCGAGCGGTCGGAGACGACCTCGCCCGAGTCCCAGACGAGATTGCGGCCGCGCTTGAGGTCGGCCTCCGAGGTTGCGACCTGTATGCGGTATGCGGTTTGGGTGACGTCGCGGGCATCCGACGCGATGGTCCACGAGAAGAGGGGACGCGGTGATTCGATACCCTCGGGATTGCTCTTCATATCGACGAGCAGGCACTCCGTGCGTGCCGGTGCGGCCGCCGAGGCCGTAAGCCCCAATCCCAGAAACGAGAGTACAACGAACAGCAGAATTTGTTTTTTCATCATGTTGCGTGATTTTATGTTCAGGTTGGTACTGTTCACAAAAATACGCAAATAATTCCGTTTGCCGACTGTCTGAAATGATTTTGATTGTCGGTAAAATGACGGTGCGAGCAGACTCTCTGTCCTATGTCTCTTGGCGTCAGCGGCTGCCGAAGTAGAGGAAGACCATGCCGATGATTATGAGTGCCAGATCGAGTGCCTTGGCCTTGAGGTTGCGCTCGCGGAAGAGCAGCGCGCCGCATGCGAACGACACGACCACCGAGCCGCGGCGGATCATAGAGACGACCGATATCATGGCATCCGTATCGCTCAGGGCCACGAAGTAGGCCATGTCGGCGGCCGTGAGCAGGATCGAGATCATGGGTATGGCCCATGACCAGTGGAAGCGCGTGGCGGAACGGCTGTCGAAAAGGCGCATGAGTATCATGACGACGACCATGATGATGGTCTGGTAGAGGTTGTACCACCCCTGCACGAAGATGGGCTCGAGGCGCTGCATGAGATAGCGGTCATAGAGTCCGCTGGCGGCGCCGAGCAGTGCGGCGGCGGCAACGCACACGATCCAGACGTTATGGCCGAAGTCGATGCCCTCGCGTCGTCCGGCGCGGCTGAGCATGAAGAGCGACAGGATGGCCAGCCCGACACCGATCCATTGCAGGGCATTGAGACGCTCGCCGAAGATTAGAAGAGCCCCGATGAGCACCATCACTGGACGTGTGGCGTTGATGGGGCCGACGATGGTGATGGGCAGGTGCTTGATGCCGTAGTATCCGAATGCCCACGACGAGAGTACGATCACGGCCTTCAGCGCCACGAGTATATGGTCATGTGCCGTACCGAGGGGTATGCGGTATGCCGTGGCGTCGAACCATCCGCCGCCGCTGAGCGTGGAGACGATCGAGGGCAGGAATATGAGCGACGAGAAGAATGTATTGAGCAGCAGCACCGCGGGTACGGAGTTGTCGCGCAGGGCCTGTTTCTTGGCCACGTCGTAGAATCCCAGCAGCAGGGCCGAGAGGAATGCGAGTACCAACCACATGGTGAGGAGCTTTTACGTTGGGGCTATGCGGTGAGCATGCCGACGATGAGGCATGCGGCGAGCAGCGTGCTGGCCAGACCGTTGAGCGTACCGAAGGCTATGCCGATGTTCTTCTGGTGTCCGGGTGTTACGAGTATGTGCTCGGCGACGAGCAGGGCGGTGAATATGGCCGTGCCGCCCCACGTCCAAACGCTCGCGGGCAGCATCGCTACGAACCACGCGAGGGCTGCGATGCTCACCGCGTGCAGGCCGATGCTTATGTTGAGGGCCGTGCTGACGGAGAAGCGTGCCGGTATCGAGTGCAGGCCGTGCGCGCGGTCGAAGTCGCGGTCCTGAAGCGCATATATTATGTCGAAGCCGCCGCACCATGTCAGTACCAGCAGCGCCAGCACGCACGGCGCCAGCGCGAAGCGGCCCGTGACGGCGATGTATGCGCCGACGGGGGCTATGGCGAGCGAGAGTCCGAGTACGAGGTGCGACAGGGAGGTGAAGCGCTTGCAGTAGCTGTACGACATGATCACGATGAGCGCCACGGGCGAGAGTGCGGCCGTCAGGGTGTTTATCGATGCGGCCACGGCGATGAAGAGCGCGGCGTTGATGATGACGAACCACAGTGCGGCGCGTGCCGAGACGCGCCCTGCGGGGATTTCGCGGTCGGCCGTGCGGGGATTCTCGGCGTCGATGCGTCGGTCGGCCCAGCGGTTGAAGCCCATGGCGACGTTGCGGGCGAATACCATGCACAGTACAACCTGCACCAGCAGTGTGAGCCACCATGCGGGGGCGGAGTTGTCGGCGCGGCCGAAGTCGGTTTCGCGCAGGGCGTAGACGAATGATGTAAGGGCGAATGGCATGGCGAAGATCGTGTGCGAGAACCTCACCAGATGTGCATATTTCGATATGGGATTCATGACTTGTGATGTATGAGAACTATATTTGCGGCTGCAAAGATACGAAAAGATACGCAAAGCGGGGCGCAGGGGCAAATCGAAAGCACTGTTTTCGGGTCGGGCAGGGGCGTGTATGTCGTGTCTTTTCGTAATTCGGGGCTGGCCTGCCGCCCGTCAGCCATATTTTCATCGGTGAAAACGTCCGGTTGGTGATTGAATATCCGACGTTCGTTGAAAATATTTTGAAACGGTTGCAGAGGGCGATATTTTTGCCGAAAACCATGTGAGAAAATTTTTATTGCTTAATATAAATTATATTGTTATGAAACGATTGCTTACAATCATGGTGACGGCTCTGGCAGCCGTATCGCTGGCATCGTGCGGCAAGAAGGAAGCCCCGACGCCGGCCGGGCCGACGATCGCACTCGAGGGCCTCGATATTACACAGGTACATGAGATCACGGGCGAACCCATGACCGTCAAGGTGAATGTCAAGGCCGATGCCGGCATCAAGACCTTCGCCATCCGCATCACCTCGCCGCTGCTCACCGAGGAGCTTCTTTCGGGTATCGGCCTCTCGGCCGAGATGGAGCTGACGGCACCCGCAAGCGCCGACATGTCGGCTGCCCTCGCATCGCTCGGCTTCCCCGTCGGTGCCGACGTGACGGGCGCTAAGCAGCTCTCGTTCGACATCTCGTCGTTCGTGCCCCTGATCAAGCAGCTCTACAACGGCCACGAGCGTGATTCGAACCACAATTTCGAGCTTACGGTGACCGACGCCGCCAACCAGATGGCGCGCGAGACGCTCAAGTTCCATATCTCGGGAGCCGAGCCGTCGGTCGTATATAACAACGACGCCAATCTGTGGCTCAACACCGCAACCCTTACGGCCGAGGTGCCCGACGGCGGCAATGTAGCCATCGAGTATCGCCGTGCGGGTGAGCAGACATGGCAGGCAGCGACGGTGACCGATGCCGGCAACGGGTTCTATAAGGGCACCATCACCCCCGAGTGGATGTCGGACGATGCCGCGGGCGTATGGCAGATGGACGGCATGACGGGCGTATTCGCCGGTCAGAAGTACGAGTGCCGCGTAACGGTTGGCGGCGAGGAGGTTGCGACCTCGACCTTCGAGACTGCCGCCGGTGACGTAATCCCCAACGGCGACATGCAGGCGTGGAGCCAGTATGTAGGTTACGGTTCTGCGGGCAGTGCCGTGTACTATCCCAACGCGTCGGCCGACGAGGCCTTCTGGAGCAACGGCAACAACGCCTTCACGCAGACGCTCTGCACCCCTTACACCGAGCAGGGCAGCGACAACACCTCTGCACTGCTTAAGGGCAAGAGCACATTCGGCATCTTTGCCGCGGGCAATCTCTTCACGGGAGCGTTCCGTATGAGCGGCATCGCCGGTTATGCCGACTTCGGTCAGAAATATACCTTCACGGCACGTCCCCGTGCGCTGCGCGTGCGTTACAAGGCCAACGTGGGCAATATCACCTCGCTCGGACTCAAGCAGGGCGAACTTACTACGGACGATGTGGATCCCGCCTCGATATATGTGTGCATAACCGACTGGACGGCACGTCACTCGGTACATTCGGGCCTCGGCATCACGGTCGACCAGATCAACGCCTTCGATCCCGTGACCGATGCCTCGACCGACGAGGGCCCCGTGATTGCGTTCGGCTCGTCGACCATAGAGGAGAACAGCAACGGCTGGATCGAGAAGACTATTCACCTCATATACCGTGACAAGGAGGCTCGTCCAGCGGACGGCAACTATTCGCTTGTCATATCATTCGCCTCAAGCAAGTACGGCGACTACCTCTGCGGCAATCCCGACAACGAACTTTATATCGACGATATAGAGTGGGTTTATTAGAATTGTATAGAGTTTTTGCGTGGGCCGTCCGCTTTGCGGGCGGCCTTTTTTGAGGGGACGGCTGCGGATATCACTTGCGCAAAGAGACCGCGGAGTGCTTTTTCGGCGCAAAATGCCGCTGTCATCGTGTTTTTTGCGTATCTTTGCACACATTATGCACACAACGCGGACTTGGAATGAAAAACATACGCAACTTTTGTATCATAGCTCATATCGATCACGGTAAATCGACTCTGGCCGACCGCCTGCTCGAAAAGACCAATACGCTCAACCAGCGCGAAATGCAGAATCAGGTGCTGGACGACATGGACCTCGAGCGCGAGAAGGGTATCACCATCAAGAGCCACGCCATACAGATGGAGTACCGCGCCCGCGACGGCCAGATGTACGTCCTGAACCTGATCGACACGCCGGGACACGTCGATTTCTCGTATGAGGTGTCGCGTGCCATCGCTTCGTGCGAGGGGGCGCTGCTCGTGGTGGACGCCACGCAGGGTATTCAGGCGCAGACCATATCGAACCTCTATCTGGCCATAGGGCACGATCTGGAGATCATCCCCGTGCTGAACAAGATAGATGTCGAGTCGGCCATGATCGACGAGGTGAAGGATCAGGTCATCGACCTCATAGGCTGCCGTGAGGAGGATATACTGCTCGCCTCGGGTAAGACGGGACAGGGTGTCGAGGAGCTGCTTGAGGCCATTGTGGCGCGCATACCGGCTCCGAAGGGAGACGACAACGCCCCCCTGCAGGCCCTGATCTTCGACTCGGTGTTCAACCCCTTCCGCGGCATCATAGCCTACTACCGCATCTTCAACGGCACGCTGCGCAAGGGCGAGCATGTCAAGTTCTTCAATACGGGCAGCGACTACGAGGCCGACGAGATCGGCGTTCTGAAACTCAAGCTGCAGCCGCGCGAGGAGCTGCGTGCGGGCGATGTGGGATATATATGTTCGGGCATCAAGACCTCGACAGACGTCAAGGTGGGCGATACTATCACCTCGGTGGACCGCCCCTGCACCGAAGCCATCGCCGGCTTCGAGGATGTCAAGCCGATGGTCTTCGCGGGTGTATATCCCGTCGAGGCCGACCAGTATGAGGATCTGCGCGCCTCGCTCGAGAAGCTGCAGCTCAACGACGCCTCGCTGACATTCGAGCCCGAGAGCTCGCTCGCATTGGGATTCGGTTTCCGCTGCGGTTTTCTCGGACTGTTGCACATGGAGATCATACAGGAGCGTCTCTACCGCGAGTTTGACATGGATGTCATAACTACCGTCCCCAACGTCTCGTACCGCATAACCACTACGTCGGGCGAGGTGCTCGAGGTGCATAACCCGTCGGGCCTGCCCGAAATAACGAAGGTGGCAAAGATAGAGGAGCCCTATATCCTCGCCCAGATAATCACCAAGTCCGACTTCATGGGCCCCGTGATAAAGCTCTGCATCGACAAGCGCGGCGTGATGAAGAACCAGACGTTCATTACGCAGGACCGTGTGGAGATAAACTTCGACATGCCCTTGTCGGAGATCGTCTTCGACTTCTACGACAAGCTGAAGAGCATATCGAAGGGATATGCGTCGTTCGATTACCACCGTACGGGCTACGAGCCGAGCCGTCTGGCGAAGCTCGACATACTGCTCAACGGCGAGCCCGTCGATGCGCTTTCGTCGCTCATATATGCCGACCACGCCTACGACTTCGGCCGCAAGATGTGCGAGAAGCTCAAGGAGCTGATTCCGCGCCAGCAGTTCGACATAGCCATACAGGCCGCCATCGGTGCCAAGATCATCGCCCGCGAGACGGTGAAGGCCGTGCGTAAGGATGTGACGGCGAAGTGCTACGGCGGCGACATATCGCGTAAACGCAAACTCCTTGAAAAGCAGAAGGCCGGCAAGAAACGTATGCGTCAGGTGGGACAGGTCCAGGTGCCGCAGTCGGCATTCCTCGCCGTGCTGAAGATGGATTGACGCCTACCCACACTGTTGGTCCTCTGCGCGCTGGGCTACTTACGCTTTGGTTATCGACGCGCTGGTTACCCACAACCTTGGCCACAATATGCCATTGGCCTTCTGCGCCCTTGACATCTACGCGCTTGGCTATCGACGCGCTGGGCACCCACAACTCTGGCTCTCACGCCATTG
>ENA-UOJQ01000878-UOJQ01000878.1-human-gut-metagenome-genome-assembly--contig:-P63-NODE-878-length-28239-cov-17.373652_pt1 | contig 28239 bp, 27 predicted proteins | sample MGYA00242352_ERZ723899 | MGnify/ENA metagenome assembly ERZ723899
AAAGCCCGGCTACCGCACCGTGCGCATTGAGGGCATCCAGATCTTTGCCGGGCAGGTAACGCTGGCGCAGCCCCAGATGCTTCCTGTTACCGAGGAAGACCGGGACATCCCGAACGCGCCCATCATCATCCCGCCGCACGCTTTGTTTGCGGGCAGCGGCGGCAGCGGCCCGCAGCCGCGGGAAAACTGCACGCCTAGGGTGCTGGAACAGGTCATCATCCCCAAAAATATCACGGTGCATCTGGGCAAACCGGCAGCTGCCGCCCGCAACGTGACAGTCTCCTTCCGGGATTATATTGCCAACGTAGCCTCCAGCGAGGTGTATCCCACATGGCCGGAGCAGGCACTGCGGGCGAATATCCACTGCCAGATCTCGTTGGCGCTGAACCGCATCTATACCGAGTGGTACCCCAGCAAGGGCTACACCTTCAACATCACCAACTCCACCAGCTACGACCAGTACTACGTCCACGGACGCACGGTGTTTGAGGTGATGGTGCGCATCACGGACGACATCTTCAACACCTATCTGCGCAAGCGTGGCACGGTGAACCCCTATTATTCCGAGTACTGCGACGGCAAGTCGGTCACCTGCCCCGGGCTCAAGCAGTGGGGCACGGTAACGCTGGCCAACAACGGGCGCAGCGCCTTGCAGATCTTGCGCTACTACTACGGCAGCAGCATCGAGATCGTGCGCACCAAAAATATCCGCTCTATCCCGCAAAGCTACCCCGGCACGCCGCTGCGGCAGGGCAGCCGCGGCGCGGCGGTATTCACCCTGCAAAGGCAGCTGAACCGCATTACCAAGGACTATCCCTTCCTTGGCAAACTGACGGTAGACGGCGTATTCGGCAGCCGGATGGCCGCAACGGTGCGGGCGTTCCAGAAGCAGTTCAACCTGACCGCCGACGGCGTAGTGGGGCGGCAGACATGGTACAAGATCAGCTACATCTATGTATCGGTAAAGGACCTCGCCGAGCTGACCAGCGAGGGCGAGACTTCCACCGGCACCCTGTCCAACGGCACATGGAACGGCATGATGCTGAGCACCGGTGCTTCTGGCAGCGCGGTGGAGCAGGTACAGTTCTGGCTGAACACGCTGGCGCAGTACGACAGCGCCATCCCCTCCGTAACGGTGGACGGCGTATACGGCACTGCCACCGCCAATGCGGTGCGCGCCTTCCAGCGCAAGTACGGCCTCACGGTGGACGGCATAGTGGGGCAGACCACTTGGAAAGAACTGTACGATGAGTTTTTGAGCATCCAGTCCGACAACGGCACCCCCAACGCCTACCCCGGCACGCCGCTGCGGGAGGGTGCCTCCGGGCAGAATGTGCGGCTGGTGCAGTTCTGGCTGAAGATCGCACGCACCGTGTACACGAGCCTTGAAAGCGTGACCGTGGACGGAAAATTCGGCGCGGGCACGGCGGCAGCTGTTCGGCGGTTCCAGCGCTACTTCGGGCTGACAGCAGACGGCGTGGTGGGGCGCACCACATGGCAGAAGCTGTACGAGGTGTACAACGATATTGCCAACCGGCTGCTCTCCTCTTCCCTGCGCCCCGGCGAGTACCCGGGCGTGCTGCGCACCGGCTCCACCGGCACAGCGGTGCGGGAACTGCAATTTTACCTCTACCTCATGAGCGCCTACGAAAGCAGCATCCCGCCGGTAAGCATTGACGGCAAGTTCGGCGCAGATACCGAGCGGGCGGTGCGGGCGTACCAGCGGTTTGCAGGGCTTACCGTGGACGGCGTAGTGGGGCGCACCACATGGAACTCCCTCTATGGCCGCGCCAGCCAGCTGCGCTCTTCCGGCCCGGTGGTCACCTTAAAGCGTCTGCCCTACCCCGGCACGCCGCTGACGGTGGGCAGCAGCGGTGAGACCGTATTGTATTACAATCTGCTTTTGCAGCGCATCGCCTATTATTTTTCCAGTGTGGAAGTCCCGCCCCTTGCCGACCGCTATACCGAGGAAACTGCCACCGCCACCCGCAGCGCCCAGCAGCTATTAGGGCTGGAACAGACCGGCATTGCAGATGCCGACACATGGACGGCGGTGGAGGCGCTGAGTTTGCAGCTGGCCGCTCATGCCCCGAACCCCGATAGAGACACCCCTCCCGGCATCGCTTACCCGGGACGCGCCATCGCCGAAGGCAGCGCCGGGCAGGAGGTGGGACAGGTGGAGCGCTGGCTCAACCGCCGGGCACAACTTTCCTGCGACGAGGGCTATGTGGCCGATAACAACCGCTTTGGCGCGTCAGACGCTGCTGCCGTGCGGGCTGTCCAGCAGCAGGCGGGGCTGCAGCCGGTAAACGGCATCGTGTACCGGGAAACATGGCACGCCTTGCAAGCCCAGTGTACTGACCCCTGCGGCTGCGAGAAGGAGGAATGAGGGATGGCACGCCTTTTGATCTATGACGCCTACGAAAACAAGGTGTACACCTACGCAAACCTGAACGAGAACGACCCCATGCCTTACAGCACCCTGACCACCCTGCGGCTGCGGGAGTTCCGGGGCAAATCGGCCAGCCCTACCCTGTGGACCACCATTGCCGCCATGGAGGCGTGGAACCTGACCCGCCGCAAATACGGCAGGGGCATCCCGGTGGGGTACGCCTTCCGCCGCATCTGGGAGGGTGGCCACGGCACCCGCAGCCAGCACTACGCGGGGGTAGCGTTTGACGTAGGGCAAAGCCTTGACCAGCGCCAGCGCACTGCCATTTACAACGCCGCCCGCGCTTCCGGCGCATGGGGCTATGTGGAACCGCTGAGCCAGACCCCCACATGGGTGCACTTTGACCGCCGCTATGGCACCCCGGCCTGCAGCGGCACCACCGCCGGTTACCCCACCCTGCGCCGGGGCAGCCGGGGCTGCTATGTCATGATCTTGCAGGACGCACTTTCCACCCTTGGCTACCAGACCGGCAGCCGTATCGACGGCATCTTTGGTGCCCGCACCGAGCAGGCTCTGCGCGGCTACCAGAAGCGCACCAGCCTGCGGGTGGACGGCGTGTGCGGCTGCGACAGCTGGAAAAAGATCTCCACCGCCGTCATCGGCATCGGGCGCACCAAAACCACCATTGACTAGCGTTTGTCCTATATAGCTTATACAGAAAGAGCGACCGCACAAAACAATGTGCGGTCGCTCTTTTTTCTCACTTTACGGCCTGTTTCAGCTGTTCCAGATCTGCGGCATCCGGGTGGGAGAGCGCCTTGTCGAAGTTTTCGATCAGGGTATCCAGATTGGGGATGTGCAAAGGCTTTGCCTTCATGGCCTCGTACCGCTGCCGGACGGACACCGGCATTTTGCCCTGACACATAAAGCTGCCAATGACGGTGTTGCTGCCGTCCAGCGCCTTCCGGGTGGCGGCAAGAATCTTTTCGAAGTAGGGCGCACTGCCGCCAAAGCCTGCAGTGCCGAACAGGAATACCTGCTTGCCGTGCAGCTGCTGCAAGAAATCCAGCGTGTCGGTATCGGCCTTGCCCTTGTCTGTCCAGAAGCCCACATACAGGGTGTCTGCTGCCAGCGCGGCAGCATCCGGTGCGCCGAAATAGCAGCAGTCTGTCTGCGGCAGCTGCTCCCGCAGGGTCTGTGCCAGCAGTGCGGTGTTGCCGGTTTTGCTGCTGAATACGATGGCGTAACTCATTTTTACCTCCTTCAGAGCAGCGGCAAGGCTGCCGGATGCTCTTGTGCATACGTTATTTTTACGGCAGTTCTTTTGCCGGGAGAGCCTGAAATCATGGAACAGTATAGTACAGTGCCCTGCCAAAATCAAGGGTTGACGATATTTTCGCCTTTCCCGGCCAGAAAGCTGCGCAGATTGCCGGTGGTGATATCCATCAGCCGCTGCAATGCTTCCTTGGTGGTCCATGCAATGTGCGGGGTGAGCACCGCGCCCGGCAGACTGCGCAACCGGCTTTGGGGCGGCAATGGCTCGGTGGCAAAGGCATCGGCGCCGTAAAAGGCAAGCTTGCCACTTTCCAGCGCATCGGCTACGGCTTCCTCGTCCACCAGTGCGCCCCGGGCAGTGTTCAGCAAAATAGCGCCGGGCTTCATTTTTGCAAGGGCTTCCCGGCTGACCAACCCGCGGGTTTCCGGGGTGGCCGGGCAGTGCAGGCTGAGCACATCGCTGCGGGCAAGCAGGGTGTCAAAGTCCACGAATTCCACCCCATCGGCGGCGTACTCCGGGCGCACCGTGCGGGTGCACACCAGCACCTCCATGCCAAAGGCCCTTGCAATGCGGGCGGTCTGGCGGCCGATGCTGCCGTAGCCGTAGATGCCAAAGGTCTTGCCCAGCAACTCCACCTGCGGCAGCAGACCGTACTCTGCCGGGATGCCCAGCTGCCAGTATCCGGCCTTTACTGCCCGGTCGTACCGCTGGGCGCACTGGCAGATGGCCAGTAGCAGGCTGAAGGTCATCTGCGCCACGCTATAAGTAGAGTACCCCGGCACGTTGGCCACTGCCACCCCATGGCGGCGGCAGGCTTCAAGGTCGATATTATCCGTACCGGTGGCGATGATGCCCACCCACTTGAGGTTCGGGCACTGCGCCAATATTGCCTCGTCAATGCGGCACTTGTTGATGAACACCAGTTCTGCATCCCCGATGCGGGGCGCGATGTCGGCGTAGTCGGTGCGCACATAGCTGGTGGTGTCCGGCACTAGTGCCTTTACCCCGGACCAGTCCAAGTCCCCTTCTTCCATCACATAGCTTTCCAGAATCACTGCCTTCATAATTTCCCATTCCCTCTCTGGTTTACGTTATTCCGTTTCTTTCAGCGGATAGAGCGCCAGTGCAAGACTGCCGCCGTAGGGGCGGCTGTCCAGCGCGGCATAGCCCTTTGCCAGCAGCAGCGCCAGCTGCACCCTGTCCTCCAGCGGCACCCACACCGGTGCAGTGCGGACGGGCGCGCAGCCGGTGCACAGCAAAAAGCAGGGCGCAAGGCTTTCCAGCGGGCGCAGCGCCCGCAGCCCGAAGCCCTGCCGGAAATACAGCGGCAACAGCGCTGCCGCCGTTTCGGTGCACTCTACCACCGCCCATGCCGTGCCCTTGCGGCGCAGCCGGTCTGCCCGGGCTGCGGCAATTTCCACCAGCCGGGCGGGCAGCTCCTCGCCGGTATTTACCGGCGGGGTGAGCAGGCAGCCGCCCTCCAGCTGCCGACGTCCCAGCCAGCTGCGCAGTGCCGCTGCGGCAGCGGTATCGGCGGTAAGGGGCAGCACCAGCAGCGCTGCCCCGGCTGTGCCCCACGCCTCGCCTGCGGTCAGCATCCGCAGCACCTCGGAGCAGGGGCGGTAAAACCCCGCCCCACCGCAGCGCACCAATGTAAAAAATTCTTCGGCGGAAAGCCGCCGTACCTGCCGCTGACGCGGCGGGTCACATACCTGGATCATTTGCAGTTCCTCCGTTCTGATGTTCTTTCCATCAGCATACGGAAAACTGCGCGCGAACCGGCGCGAAACAGCGCGCCTTACAGTGCAAAAATCAGTCCAGCGAGATGTCCTCGCTCAGCACCTGCCCGATGGGCTTTGCGATGCACAGGTCGGCAGAGGCATCCGCCCCGGTGGGCTGCATATTGATGACCACCAAATTATCGCCCCGGAAATACCGGATGAGCCCGGCGGCGGGGTACACCACCAGACTGGTGCCGCCAATGATGAGGGTATCGGCATGGCGGATGGCATCCACTGCGCCGGACAGTACCTCCTCGTCCAAGCCCTCTTCGTAAAGCACCACGTCCGGCTTTACGATGCCGCCGCACTCGGTGCAGCGGGGCACACCGGTGCTGTTTGCGATGAAATCCACATCGTAGAACTTTCCGCAGCGGGTGCAGTAGTTGCGCAGGGTGCTGCCGTGTAGCTCGTACACGGTTTTGCTGCCTGCCGCCTGATGCAGGCCGTCAATATTCTGGGTGACCACAGCCCGCAGCTTGCCCTGCTGCTCCAGCTTTGCCAGCCGCAGATGGGCGGCGTTGGGCTTTGCACCCTTTACGATCAGCTTGTCGCGGTAAAAACGGTAAAATTCCTCCGGTTTTTTCTCCCAGAAGGTATGGCTGAGGATGGTTTCGGGCGGGTAGTCGTATTTCTGGTGGTACAGGCCGTCCACGCTGCGGAAATCCGGGATGCCGCTCTCCGTAGAAACGCCCGCGCCGCCGAAAAAGACGATGCTGCTGCTTTTTGCAATAATGTCTTCCAGTGCCTTGACCATAGTTGAAACGCCCCTTTCCTCACGGAAATTTTTGTGTTAAGATAATACCAGTATAGCACATTCTTACAGGAAAGGAAGAGGCCGGTTTTGAACGTCTGGTACATCAACAGCATCCTTGGTGCCATCTGTCTGGAGGAGGAGAACGACGCGCTGTGCGGGGTACATTTTTGCCCGGACGGTGCGCCGGAGCTGGAACCTCTGCCACGCAGGGTGGTGGAAACGCCCCTGCTGCAGGAGGCCGAGGAGCAGCTGAACGAATATTTTGCCGGGGTGCGCCGGGAGTTCGACCTGCCGCTGGCGGCAAAGGGCACGGCCTTTCAGCAGGCGGTATGGGCGCAGCTGCGCAAGATTCCCTATGGGGAGGTGCGCACCTACGGGCAACTGGCGGCGGCGCTGGGCAAACCCAAGGCAAGCCGCGCCGTAGGCAGCGCCTGTCACCGCAACCCGCTGTGCATCGTGGTGCCATGCCACCGGGTCATCGGCGCAGACGGCAGCCTGACCGGCTACGCCGAGGGACTGGAGATCAAGGAATATCTGCTGGAGCTGGAACGATTTTAAGAGAATGATAAAGGCTGCTGCGCATCGTTTGCGCAGCAGCCTTTGGCGTTTTATGCAGTTTTAAAAGCCCGTGGGCGGGACGTAATAGCTTGGGATAGACCCGCTTTTGGGCATAGCTGCGGCCTGCTGGCGCAGCGCCGAGCGGGTAACCTCTGCCCAGGAATACTGGGTCATATACTCGCCCCGGTAGGAGTTGAAGGCTGAGCGGTCTCCCCGCAGGAAGTTATAATAATCGCAGTCCACCTTGCTGGTATCCAGCGCCAAGGTGCTGCGGCCGCGTACCAGCAGCCCGTTGACCCCTGCGTCCTCCAGCGTATGGCTGAGGTCAAAGATCAAATTGCGCAGGTGGCTGTGCAGCGAGGCGGTGTCGGGCTTATCTTCCCACAGGACAGCCAGCATCTCGCCGTTGGTACAGGTGGCGCCGTTGCGGTCCACAAGGTAGGCCAGCAACTCCTTGCTTTTGCTGCGCTTGAAGGAGAGCGGACGTCCGCCCACAAAGATCTCAAAGTTGCCGAAGCACTGGATCTTGATGCCCACAGGTGCCGTTTCCGGCGGGTAGCGCAGATTTTCCAGCACATTGCGCACATCGGCCTCGTTGGCGGGCTTGAGCAGAAAACCGCTGACGAAGATCTGCAATGCTTCCAGTGCATACTCCGGGTGCTCGGTGACCACGATGATATTGCAGCGGGGCTGCAATTTCTGAATCATGCGGGCAAGGGCAAGGCCATTCATGCCCGGCATTTCCAGGTTCAAAAAGGCAGCATCCATCGGGCCCTGCCGCATCCACGTCAGGGCATCGTCAGTCGTCATGGCACTGATATAGTCACAGTCCGGTGCCACCCGGCACAGGATGCGGATCAGCGAATTGATCGCAAGCTGACCGTCATCCACAACCAGTATTTTCATAACTTCACCCCCTATCTGCTTACGCAAAACAATTCCCCGCTGTTAGTTTAGCACGCCGCAAACTTTTAGGCAAGTTTTTTTCCGGAAAAACCCAAAAAAGAAACGTTTTCGCCCAGATATCTGTCCATCTTCTCCTGTCTCTTCAAGACATTTCCGCAGCTTCGGTCGCCTTTTTCGACGAAATACCGGAGCATTGCGCGCTCAATTGATATATCAAATCAGCGTTCATTTGTCCCCGCTTCCCGCCGGAAGGCACGGCTTTTCCCCGACAAACACAAGGCCGCTGCACCGGTCTTGTGCAGCGGCCTTGTGAATAATTTGCGTTTGGCGTGCTCTGCGGCGCGCTCCAAACGTTTTTTCACGGGTTCTTCAATGGAGATCCAGCTCCGGCGGGACATCCAGCTGGTCGGAGACATATTTCCCATTCTTTTTACGCTGACGCACACACTCGGTAAGCAGATATTCGATCTGCCCGTTCACCGAGCGGAAGTCATCCTCTGCCCAAGCGGCAAGGGCATCGTAGAGTTTAGCGTTCAGGCGCAGGGGCACCTGTTTTTTCGGCTCTGCCATATCAGTACAGGCTGCCGCTGTTCACGATGGGCTGGGCATCCCGGTTGCCGCACAGCACCACCAGCAGATTGGATACCATTGCCGCCTTGCGCTCATCGTCCAGTTCCACTACCTTGTTCTCGTTCAGACGATCCAGCGCCATTTCCACCATGCCCACAGCGCCGTCCACGATCATCTTGCGGGCATCAATGATGGCGCTGGCCTGCTGGCGCTGCAGCATGACCGCTGCAATTTCCGGTGCATAGGCCAGATAGGTGATGCGGGCCTCCACCACTTCGATACCTGCCTCGGCCACGTTCTTCTGGATCTCGTCCCGGATGCGGGCAGCCACCACCTCAGAGGAGCCGCGCAGACTGCCCTCATCGGCTACGCCGTCGCCGGTGGTGTCCACGTTGGGAGAAACATCATAGGGGTACACCCGCACCACGTTGCGCAGGGCGCTGTCGCACTGCAGGGAGAGGTATTCCTTGTAGTTATCCACGTTGAACACAGCCTTGGCGGTATCGGTCACGCGCCAGATGACCGCAATGCCGATCTCCACCGGGTTGCCCAGACAATCGTTGATCTTCTGGCGGGAGTTGTTCAGGGTCATCATCTTGAGCGAGATCTTTTTGCTCATGGACTCGACGCTCATCTGAGCATTCTGGCCGTTATTGCCAAACAGCGCAGCCACGCTGTTCTCCTTGCTGTTCACATCTCCGCTCTGGCTCAGGCGGGTGCCGGCAGCGGGGTTGACGGCGGTACAGAAGGGGTTCACCCAGTAAAAACCCTGTCCCTTCAGGGTACCGATGTAATCACCAAACAGGGTGAGTACCAGCGCCTCCTGCGGCTTTAACACCTTAAGACCGCAGAACAGGAAAATGCCTGCGATCCAATACGCAATGGACAAAATCAGCAGCGGAATGCCCAGAAACAGCCGGTGCGGCCGATCTGCATTGAGCAGCGTGATACAGAAAATGAACAGGGCAATGGACACCACATAGCCCAGCAAGGTGAGCAGCAGCATGGCCATACCGTTTTTGCGGGTATTCAAAATTTTCTCTTCCATAACAAGTCCCTCCTTATCAGGGTCGGAAGCGTTTCTTTGTGATATCAAAATCATATCATTTTATAAAAAAATTGTCAAGTACTTCCAACAAAAAATCCCCGCCTGCCCGGATACTGCGGACAAAGCGGGGTCAGGCATTATGGGTGCACCGGGCAAGCAGAGTTTCAGGCGTCTGCCTGCTCTTCTCCCCCAATCAGCACCACGGCAACATCATTGACGTTGGTACCAGTAGCGCCTGTGATAATAAGCCCCTCCACCGCCTGCAAGGCGTGGTAGGCATCGTTGTTTTGCAGGGTGTCGAACACGTTCCAGCCCTTTGCCGCCAGTGCTGCGGCGGTGTCGCCGTCCACATAGCCGCCGGCGGCATCGGTAGGGCCGTCGGTGCCGTCACTGCCCACCGAGAACACCGCCGCGTTTTGTCCGGCCAGTGCCGGGGCTGCGGCCAGCGCCAGCTCCTGATTGCGCCCGCCCAGCCCTTTGCCGGTCAGGTGCACCACGGTTTCCCCGCCCGCGATAAAGGCCAGCTTTTTTCCTTGTCCCGCATGGGTGCGGGCGATGGCCCCCAGAAAGCTGCCTGCCTCCTTGGCTTCGCAACAGAGCCGGTCGGTGAGGAGGATGGGCTCATATCCCAGCTCCCGGCAGGCTTTAGCGGCAGCGGTGCACAGCTCTCGGACGCTGCCGGTGATATGAGTGGTCACGTTGTCAAGGGCTTTCGGCGTTTCCTGTGCCAGCAGCGCCTTCGCCTGTTCCGACAGGTTCAGGTGGTATTTCTCCGCAATGGCAAGCGCTTGTGCACAGGTGGAGGAATCCGGCACCGCCGGGCCGCTGGCGATCATATCCAGCGGGTCGCCCAGAATATCGCTGAGCACGACGCTGAACACCCTTGCGGGCGCGCAGTGCTGAGCGAACCGCCCGCCCTTGACAGCGGACAACCGCTTGCGGATGGTGTTCATCTCCACGATATCGGCTCCGCTGGCAAGGAGCTGATTGGTAATGTCCTGCAATTCCCCGCCGGAGACAAGCGGCTTTTCAAACAGGGCGCTGCCGCCGCCGGAAAGCAAAAACAGCACCGTGTCCTCTGCGGTCAGCCCCTGCACCAGCGCCAAAGCTTTTTCGGTGGCTGCAAAGCCGTTGTCATCCGGCACGGGATGGCCTGCCTCATAACAATTTACACCGGGGATTCTGCCTTTTACATGGCCGTACTTGGTCACCACCACGCCGCCGTCCACGCGCCCTAGTGCCTGCACGGCGGCATGCGCCATCTGCCATGCGGCCTTGCCTGCCGCCACCAGCAGCACTCTGCCGCCTCCGGGCTGAAAGTCCTCCAGCGCGCGGCACACGGCTTTATCCGGCAGCACCGCCTGAATGCCAGAACGGATGATCTCATCCGCATCCCGCCGCAATGTAGTATTCATAATAAAGCCCTCCTAACAGAGTTTGCCCATTCTCGATCCGAATGACCTGCTGCGCAATTTCCGAGTGATGCAGGGCTTTACGCGGTCAGGTCTTTTTTGCCGGGGTTCAGGACGAACCATACGCCCTCGCCTTCACGGCTGCGGTTTTCGTGGCTGCCATAGTAGACATAGAGCTTGCTCAGGGATACCGCACTGATCTCTTCCGCAGTGGGGGCGGCGGCAGTCAGGGCTTCGGCGGTGACTGCGCCGTTCTCGGCTTCGCTCACGTCTGCCCATGCGGTCTCGTTGGCAGTCGTCAGTTCATTCACCTCGGCACGGCCCATGTATGCTGGAATGTTCTCCGGGTCAAGGCCGATGGCCTCGGTAAAAGACGCCACAGCCTCGGTGTAGTTCAGCTCGGTCAGGTATTTCCGTCCCAACTCGATCTTATCCGCTGCCGTAACCGCTTTTTTGCTTTTTTCAGTTGCTACATTTTGTATTCCTCCAAAGCGCAACCCCAAAGTTATGCTTCAAACATTTTCCAGCTGACACAGCCGTCCAGCCAGAATTTTCCGTTTCCAGAGGTCATGCGCACCTTATTCTGTGCATCCAGATCGTTAAAGTGCCACCACTCCGAGGCCAGCGGTGTCATGCCTGCATTGGTACAGTACCCCTGCAGCCGCCGCGCACCGTCTGTCATGGATGCCGATGCAGTGGCCCGCTTCCATGCGGTGGCCGAATTAGAAGTTACCGGGCCGGTAAAGCAGGCCGCCGCACTGCTCAGCTCGTGCATGGCAGAGGGCATGGCGTATTCCTCACCGGTCACCTGTACAAAGGGACACCCCGCCATGCTGTGCTCTGTCTGCTCAGTGATGCGCAGCAGGGTCGTGTCCATTGCCACACCGCGCTGATGGTTGGAAAGAGACGTTGCAATAAACCAGCCGATATTCCACGCGCCCTTGTTCAGCGCCGTCATCAGTTCCTTGTCCGTCCTTGCCTTGGCGTACACTGCATCCTTTACCAGCATCTGCACCTCATAGGGCCGGAATGTCTCTATGATCTTCAGGCAATCGCCCGCCTTCAAGGCATTTTTCTGCGCTGCACCAACCTTTTTTGCCATAGCGTAATTGATAGGCATTAGATACTCATCCCGCCCAAGGCGCTGGTTGTAGAACAGGCCATCATACAGTTTCTGTCCCGTAATGCCTTCAATATCCTTTCCGCAGGTTTTAAAAATCGATGCCTTGGCATTGGGGTTTTCGTATACGATGGAAGGCAGAACATCGGGCAGATTGATCATACACAGTTCATTTTCCAACCAGCCCACGGTGCCGTCCAGCAGGCAGACCTGCCAATATGCGCCAGACTCCTGCCGGATATAAAACATATCTCCCGCTGCAAGTCTGCGCAGTACCGTACTGGCCCCATCCGGTCTCTCGTACAGCAGCATCACAGCCGCCCCTGCAAAGCCTGTTGAACCTTCCAACGGCAGTTCGAAGTTCTGGGGAACGCGGATGCCATCCCGCAGAACCGCATTGTCGTCCAGTGCTGCATTCCACATCGGTCCGGTTTCAGAGACCGGATCACTGACTTCCTGCTGCTGCCAGCTGACAGCCCGCTCTTCCACTGTGGGGTTCTGGCAGCCCGTCAGAAGCCATGCGCATGCCATGGCCGAAAGGCACAGAAAATCACGTCTTGTTGTTTTCATGTATTTTCCGTCCCTTCTTCCTGCTGTTCCTGTGCCGGAGTTTCCGGCGCTGTCGGTGCCTTCGATGTGGTCTCCTGCCCTGCCGCCGATTCCTCCGGCGACTGCGTCGGCTGTTGTGCCGCCGGGGCAGTCTGCCCCGCTTCCGTTGTTTCGGTCTGTGTCGGCTGCGCTTCCAGCAGTTCTTCCTCCGGCGGTTCGCCCTCGGCATCCTCTGCAAGATCGTCCTCCGGTGCCTGATCCCCAACCGGCTGAACACTGCCGCTGCCGTTCAGGTTGCTGCTAAGTGCGCCCTCCCCGAATGTGCCCGACTGACTGACGCCGTTGATAAAATAGTAGCTTTTTTCATGGGAATGATCCCATCCCTGCTTCAGTTCACCATTTGTCCCAAAAGCATAGGGCTGGCCGTCGATCACACACCACCCGGTCATCTGATTTCCGTTGCCGTCCAAATAGCGTGTGCCCGCATCCGTTTCAACCCAGCCGGCCTGACTGACACCGTCCACAAAGAAATAATCCTTTCCATCGATCTCTGTCCAGCCCTGTGCCGGTGCGCCGCTGTTGTCGTAGTATTTCAGGACGCCGTCCGTTTTTTTCCAACCGTTCAGTCGGTTTTTGACCCGTCCATCACTATCCAGTTCCCAGACCTTTCCGTCCTCCTGATAAGTACCGGTGCGCGGATGTCCGGTTTCGTCAAAGCAGTACTGCACTCCGTCCAGCATGATCCAGCCGGTGTACAACTGGCCGGTCTCCGGTTGGAAATAGTAGTATTTTCCGTCTATCTTCGCTTCGCCCTGGGTGAGCTCTCCATCTGCGTTGGCATAGCCGACATAGCCGTTCTCTTCGATCCAGCCGACCTTCAAAAAGTTGTTGCTGCCAAAATAGTAGAGCTTATAGTTGATCTCATACAGCCCCTGCGCACGGGTGCCGGTAGTCGGCGAGATATAGTAGCGATGCAGTCCTTCGCCGTGCCACCCCGTAGTCTTACTCTGGATCGCTTTGTAAACTCCAAAAGCGACCCCTGTGAGCAGACACAGGCACACCAGTACTACACCGACGGCTTTCAGCGGCCTTGCCGCCCTTCTTCTGCGCGTATTCTGCGTCACACTAAACCGATATCGTTTGATCTTCTGGCGTTTCATTCTCATCTTCCCATATAAAGATTCAGCCCCCGGTGGAATGCCAGAGGCCGAATTTCATGTTTAATAGGCGTCCTGTACCGTCTCTTTACCGTTTTCACGGTAGGTCGTCACAGTAAAGCCGTTGTAATACAGCAGGCCATCCTCGCCATCACCGATGCAGCTGGAAGCATACTCCGAACTGTTCGGCTTGCCAATAGCGGCATACAGCTTGGAAACGTCTTTGCCCACATACTTCAGGGCAGTTTCCAGGCTGACAGTTTCTGCCGGAGCAGTCTCTGTAACGGGCTTGCTTTCCACAGGCTCCGTCTTTTCTTCTTTAGAGGAAGCAGCCGTCTCCTGCTTTGCAGGCTTAGATTTTGCCGCGGTCTCGGCCTTGGATTCTGCCTTCGACTCTGCCTTGGATTCGGCCGGTTTCTCCGATGCCGCCTCGCTTACCGCAGAAGAAGCTTCAGAAACTGCCTCCGAGACAGCCTCGCTTTCCGGCACAGCCTCCGACGAAGCAGCCTCCAATGCCACAACGGAAACCGATTCGGATTCCACAGCCGAGGAAGCGGTCGTTTCTGCTTTTGCCCCGCATCCCGATGCCAGAAGCATCGCACCGCAGAGCACTACACCCATCATCTTATAGTTTACATTCATTTTGTTTGTTCCTTCTTTCTATTCTTTCAGTCAGTCGGCCAGGGCGCAAAAGACCCATTCACCGTCCGACAGAAATGCTGCTTTTAGTTGCTGCTCCCGCACATTCTGCGGAAGATACGCCGTAAACGGCTGTGTTCCCTCTCCGCAGGGGGAAGCTTCGTAGGTTCCGGTCTCTGCCAGAATGTAGATCGGAGAGTCGTCATCCACACACTGCCCGCTCAGATCGCCTGTCAGGCAGAAAGTCCCCTCCATTCGGCTGTCCTTCCGTTGTGCCTTCGCACTTGTACCGGTATCTGCTGCCGGGACTGCCGTGCGTTCCGGAGCAGGCATTTCCGGGGCACGTTCCAGCAGCCAGTTCAGGTTGCGTTCCACCAGTTCCACCAGCAGCACATCGGGCTGCTCTTCTGTAACAGCCGTCAAAAGGTAGGGCATATTCCGGGAGAAACAGGCGTTGCCGTAGCTCTGTGCCAGAAAAGGATGCAGATTGATGCCAAAGGAATCGCGGTATACAAAAATGCTTCCGTCTGCCGCCGAATTTTCCGTGTGGATCGTGATATCATCTGCCGAGTGGAATTTTTCGTCATACTGATAGGTAAAGTCGTATGCCGTATCCTGTTCCGTCTCGTTTCCGGCAGGGTACACCATCTCATACAGGTCGCCGGTATGCGGGGATGTTTTTCCATTGATGCAGGAATCAAACTCCGCTTCAGAGCCTTTCAGTTCTTTCAGCAAAGTCTGTGCTGCCAGCTGTGCGCCCCGCATATTCCAGTGGCTGTCCCGACGGTAATACAGCTGCTCTTCGTGGTCAGACAGTGTTTTGAACAGATCCACATACCGGACGTTCTGCTGTTCCATCTGCTGCTGAAGCAGTTGGGCGTTCCGTACGGAGGCTGCCGTATACCGTGCCGGCATCTGACCGCCATACAGGGAATTTTTATTGGGTGCGATGGTAAAGCAGAATCCAATGCCGTTCTCTTCGCAGTATTCCTGCATCAGACCCAGTACATGAGCGGCCGCATAACTCTGCCGGGCTGTAAAGAGTTCTGCGCCGGTATAGTCCGCAAGGGTGCTTTTATAGAACAGCCAATCGTCTTTTCCCAACAGCACACTGCTGCTGTCCAGCGTTTTGAGCACGGTTCCGGTAAGCTGATCGTTCAAGGTGATCATCTCATGACGGAGCCCGAAATGATCCGCAAAATAATCCGAAAACTCATTCAGGATACCGGTATTGAAGCTGCCATCCTCTTTCCGTAATTCAGGAAAGGATGCAAGCTGCTCATTGCCCACCGCTTTTTCCGTCTGCCAAGGCATCACAGCCACAGGCAAAATGCAAATTGTGGCAATGACCCCCACAAACAGGATATATCCTAATTTTTTCACTTGCATTTTTCCACCTCAGAACTGGAAATAGATAAAAGGCACATAGGATGCAGCCGACAGATGCAGGATATCCACCAGCAAAAGCGCCAGCACCCCTGCATAACTCAGTGCCTGAAGGCATGCATACACGCTTCCGGTCTGCTGCTCTGCTTTACGGCAGACCAGCGGCAAAACCGGCGTACTGCCCACAAGGCCAACCGCCAGTGCAAACAGGGTCAGCGGGGTCAGACACTGCGCCAGCAGCAGCCCTGTCTGCGCAGAGGCAGAGCCCCCGGAAAACATGGCTCCTATCATTGAGAAGGCCTGCCCCATGTTGTCTGCACGGAAGATCACAAAGCCAACAAGCACCACAAGCAGGGTGTACAAATGTTTCAGCACCATTTTTCGGCTACCTCAGCAATCACGGAAACTGGTAGCTGAACACCGTTTTATTCAGCGGCATTTTATACATATTATATTCTGCATGGCCGTATCTGCCGGCACGATAGCCCCACTCCAGTTCCACATCATAGATATAGGGAACTCCGTTCTCGCAGATCATGACCCATGCATGGTCCGAGTCCTTGCGGCCCACACCGCCAGACACTACATAGGCATTGTAGCCCAGCCGCCGGGCCATATAAAGGAACTGGCCTGCAAAGCAGTAGCAGTTGCCCTTTTTGTGTTCAAACATGAACAAAGCGCTCTCTTCTGCCCAAGCCGTTGTGCCTCTTGCCTGATGCGGACGGGCAAGGTATGCGCCGTGATCCCGGACATACAAATAGGCGGCGCGCAGCTTTTGCGCCTTCGTCATGCCAGAGTTTGTGCACGCAGCCAGTGCCTGATCCACATAGCTGTCCAGCGTTGCATTGCCAGAGGTATAGCGGCCATTCGCATCAAAAGTAAGGTATTCTACCGCGCTGTTCGTCAGGAACGAGCCATCCTCTTTGACATAGTACATTCCTCCGTCGATCTCGTGCAAACCCTTGGCGTACCGATCGATGGCATAGCCATTCTTCGAAACATGATACAGCTTGCCGTCAATCGTCACAAAGCCACCTGTGCCGGTGCGTCTACTGACTGCACCGCGTATGCAGTCGGCACCAGAAGCATGGCCGACATTGCAAGAATAACAGCCGTTACACTAAGTTTTTTCAGCATTTTTTCATACCTCTTAATCGATTGATTTTTATTGATACTCGTTCCAGATCTGTTCCTTCAGCTTTTTTTCCTGCCTGCGCAGGATCCATGCTGAAACGACTGCCGCAACAGCCGAAACGATCATGCCAACGATTCCAACCACACAAAAGATCTGTCCGGTAGACGCAGGTATTCCCTCCTTATTTGAGCCATCCGCTGGTGCGGAGCTGGTCGATCAGAAGATAGGCCATCTGCATATCAAAACGATAATCCGATGGATACTGCTCCTGCAGATCTTTCAAAACCTTTTCAGCTTCACTGTACTGATCCAATGCCTGCAGTACAGTTGCCAGATTCAACCGGGTGGCAATAGTATCGTAGCCGCTGTCCACCAGTTCCTCCAGCAGCTGCTGCGCTTCAGCATAGTATTCTTCTGCATTTTCTTTGTCAGATGCTGCCTGCTGCATCATAAGATCCGCAAGCATCTCCTTTTGAAGCACAGCCTGACCTTCCGGAAGATTCTGGCATCCCTGTTTCAGAATGCGCACAGCCTTTTCCATATCGTCCTGATTCAGCGCTGCATTTGCGGCTGACAGGTAAGCATGGCTCAGGAGCTGCGGGTCCTCCACCTCATTGAACACTTTTATGTAAAGCGCAAGAGCCTGATCATAGTTCTTTTGCAAGGACAGGATCTCTGCCGCAACCAGATCACAGTCACCGGAGGAAGCGCCTTTTTTCTGCAATGTATCCAGCTCCTGCTGTGCCTCTTCCAGCTTTCCATCATTGGCAAGTGCAATAGCAAGACCCCCGATAGCTTTCAGTACCTGCTCCCTGTAACCGGACGGCCGCCTGCAGTTCCAGCACCGCATTGGCGTAATCCTTATCATAATACTTAAAGATCGAGCAGATCGTAGAGTACCCCACTCTACAGCCACTATTCTTTTTTAGATTCTACAGCTAATTCCGCAATCGGTCAATGAAAAACACTCCAAAATCCAATTTTTTTGGGGGAAAAATTGTTTGACGCAATCGACAGTATTGCCCAAAACCCGACAATTTGATTGTATGCTCCGTCAAACAGGCCCATTAAACAAAAGGAATTGTATCGCCGATGCAGGCGTTGGGCGTGGATATCCAGACCATCCAGAGCATCGTAGGCCATGCCGATACCGAGATGACTGAGCATGATCTCCATGTTCAGGAATCCATTCGGCAGAGTGCGATCCAATTGTTCAGCGAGGCATTTTCGGCCTGAAAATTGGATGAAAATGCACGAATTATCGCGATCCAGCTTTTCAAATCGTTGGCATCAACGCTGGCTCGCATATCGCAGCAGATGATGTTGCGTCAAAAAAGCCCACTTGCCCCTGCGATTGACCAGATAAAATCTTTGGCATTGTGGTCAAAATTGTGGTCAAAGCCAAATGAGGCCAGCCTATAAACAAAAAAGTCCAACGATTTCTAACGTGAAATCGTTGGATCTAAATGGTCCAGCAGAGCCGGACAAATCCGAACTTGTCGGGGCACGGCCCCTCCATCTTGCTTGCGCAAGACCGTTCTGTTGCTCAAAAGCCCCACTGGGGCTTTCGTTGCTTCGCAAACGCAAACTTTTTTCTCCGCAATCAGCGGTCAAAGTGTCCTCAAAACGGACGGTTTGGGTGCCATCCTTGTAGTTGAACGTGATCAGCATCCGGTCATCGTACAGAAAAATGGCATTGACAAAAATTTCGATCAGCGCTTTCCGCTGCTTTTTCTGCGAAATATCGAACTTTCTAAATTTCATCAGCCAGAACCGGATGAAATCCTCATTGAAGCTGGGCTTCTTCAATTTTTCATCTGCGATTTTTGCAGTCAGTTCATCTTTCTGGATTTCCAGCTCTTCCAGACGCTCTTTCGTTGTCCGGGTGTACAAGCCGTCCTCGATAGCCTTCATCAGGTTGTCCAGCTTTTTGTTGACCTCTCGCAGTTGCTTTTCCAGCAGCGGGATCGTGGTATTCTCCTGATTCTGGACATCCATGATCAATTGAACGATCTTGTCGATCACCGCATCGTCCTGAATCAGCTTCATGGTTTCCCGGACGACCAGATCTTCCAGCCAGTCCTTCTGCACGGTCTTTTTGTTGCAGCCCTTGCGCCGTTTGACGTTGGCGCATTTATAATAATAGTAGGTGCGTCCGGTGGCGCTGGTTCCGCTTTCGCCGAACATCAGTGCACCGCACTTACCGCAGAACAGCTTGGTGGTCAGCAGATATTCCTCGTCTGCCTTGCCACAGGCAGGGGCACGCTTGTTCTTATCCAGACGCTTCTGCACCCGGTCAAACAGGTCTTTCGGAACAATAACCGGAATTGCATCCGGCACAACGATATCCCGGAAAGACAGTTCGCCAATGTACCGACGGTTTTTCAGCATGGTATTCACGCTGCTGTGGGTCATTTTGCCGCCCAGCATATTGCGGACACCCTTGTCGTTGAGGAAGTTTACGATCTCCACCATTTTATCGCCGTTGTCATACCGCTGAAAGGCTTCCAGCACCAGCGGAGCAGTCAGCGGGTCAAGATGATAGAACTTGTCATCGTCGATTTTATAGCCGATGGTTCCCGTACCGCCAGTGCACTTCCCTTTCAGAGCGTTCTCGGTCTGGCCACGAATCACCTTTTCGGACAGCTCTGCGGAATAATATTCTGCCATACCTTCCAGAAGGGTTTCCACCAGAATGCCCTGTGAGCCCTCGGCAATGGGTTCCATAACGGAGATCAGATGGACACCGTTCTTTTTCAGGATCATCTTGTAGTTTGCACTATCAAAACGGTTCCGGGCAAAGCGGTCAAATTTCCAGACGAGAACAACATCAAACAGCTTCTTGCCGCTGTCTTTGATCATCTGCTGGAACTCCGGGCGATTATCCGTTTTGGCAGAGAATGCACGGTCAATATAGTGCTTGACCACGGTAATGCCGTTTTTCTCCGCATAGGCAGTACACTCACGAATCTGGCCTTCAATGGACTCTTCGCGCTGGTTATCGCTGGAATAGCGGGCGTAAATTACGGCGGTCATAGGCTCACTTCCTTTTTCTTATCGAACAGACGGGTAGCTTTTTGCATACTTGTAAATCTGCCGTGCACAGTCAAGGCTCATTTTGCTGGAATCGTTGTGTTTGAGCCATGCATTCACATTGCCCGGATTCAACTTCAAGTCTGTGTAAAGGCGATAATTCGTCAGTTTCTTTTTCTGTTGAAGTTCCAATACCCGGCGATGGATCAGATCTTTTGTGTCATTGTCTGCAAGAGCAGAATCTCGTACTGAACAATAACTGCGCCAGACTTTCCAGTAGCCCTCCGGCAATTCCGGCGACTGGTTTTCCAGAAACAGCAGCATTTGCGCCAGTGAATAGCGGTTGGAAAGCTGCTCATATTCCGCAGCAACAGTGCTGTTCGCGGTGTAGCGGAGCAGCAGTTCTACTTTATCATAGGCCAAAGCATAGAGAAACAGCGGTTCTTTCAGGCGGGGATTCTCGCTCAGACAATCTGCCAGCTTATGGACACTGGCCGTCTGAACCCCGGAAAGCTCTGCCACATACTGCTTCAAGAAGCCTTCAAATGTCAGCTTTCGCATGGTCTCCACCTCTCCACATACTCCTGATAGCGGATATAAAAGTCCCGATACCGCCAGTCGTTCAGAATGCTGGCTCTCAACTCATCTTCATCCGTTGCAAGGTGCTCCAACAAGTCCCAGTCCAAAGAGTTTCGCACAGCCTCGCTCTCTACGTCTGCCTTGTCAGTGTCCCGGAACGAGCAGAGCTTTGCAATCACCAAATCCTCCAGACTGGGTGTGTAGAACTGCACCTTTGTGCCACCAAAGGGCAGCGGCTGGAGCCGGTCTTGGAAGTTGTACGGAAAATTGTCGATGTAGGCTTCCACATCGGTGTTAATGTCGTACTTACCGAGCAAGCTATACAGTTCTTTCGGAACGCTCAAGGCATCAATATCATGGGTAGCACGGGTCAGCTTGCCCAACAAAATGAACGCACTGCCGCCTACAATCACCATCTGATAGCGGTCATTATTGTCGATCATCAGGTCTGCGTCTTCGTCCAGACGTTCCAGACGCTTGCGAAGGTCATCTAAGATCATCTTTCCCATAAAACAGCTTTTCGTATTTTCAATAATAGTATTTTCTAAAATTATTTTATAGAAAAGGAATCCGATTGTCAAGCACAAATCAACGACATTTCATACAATTCATACTACCATGTTGTCAGTCCACATCTCACACTGGCTAATGACCGTGCTGATTGCTGTATCATAATCCTCCGGTGGATACTTATATTTTTTCAGCAAATGCTTCACCATCTTACGCATACTCGCACGGGCAGTTTCTTTTTTCTGCCAGTCTATTGTCCGATTTTTGCGCAGCATTTCCGTAAGCTCTCTGGTTAAGTCGATCAGTTCATTGTTTTGGTAGAAATCCTTGATGTTTTCTGGCTTTGTCAGAGCATCGTAAAAAGCCAGTTCCTCCTGCGTCAAACCCAGCTTTTTACCGTTGTTATACAGTTCTGTAATCTCCTGTGCCGTTTTCAGAAGTTCCTTGATGACCTCCTCGTTTGTAATCAAGCCATTGTAGTAAGAGTTCATCAACTGTGTAATCTTTTCTGAAAACTTCTGAGACTGCACAACATTTGTCCGTTTATACAGTGAAACTTGCTCTGCCATAAGTTTTTTCAAAATTTCTACGGCAATGTTCTTTTCCTTCATTTTTGAAATTTCATCCAACACCGCCGGGTCAAACAGGCTGATATTTTCATCTGCCTTCTTACTGTCAAACAAACTGATAACACCTTGACTCTGGATACTTGCTTTCAGCAGTTCATTGATTTGAGCATTGATTTCTTTCAAAGAAAGTGTCTTGCCGCCACTCCCACCATAGGTGATCTTCACCACCGTAGAACGGACTGCTTCCATATAGGCCGCTTCATGTCGCTCCTGCTCCGTGGTCATGCTGGAACACAGCGAATGCGACTGTTTCAGCAACAGAGCTTCTCGCAGGAACAGATCTTTGCGCTTGGGTGCTTTTGCGTCCAGAACAAAGTTTACGCCGCCAGTGACCAGCTTTGCCATCATCAACGGAGAACCGCCAATAAATCCGCTGAAATCAAAGCCGTGCAACAAATCTTTGCACACCTGAAGCTTTTCCTGAAACTTTGGATAAGCAACTTTGGCAATGTCCATATCGCCATATCGGGACTGGTCACGCTTGGTATACTCCTTCATAGCGGCTTTGAGGGCAGATGCAATGCCAACGTAATCTACAATCAAGCCGCCCTCTTTGTCCTTAAACACGCGGTTGACACGCGCGATGGCCTGCATCAGATTGTATCCGTGCATTGGCTTGTAAACATACATCGTAGCCAGTGAAGGCACATCAAAACCTGTCAGCCACATATCCACAACAATGGCAATCTTCATCGGGTCATCGTTGTCTTTGAATTTCCGGGCAAGTTCTTCTTTGTGAGATTTTGTACCGATGATTTCTTTCCAATCCTCCGGGTCATTGTTGCCACCCGTCATAACTACGCCGATTTTTTCGTTCCATGTCGGGCGCAGCTCCAGAAGTTTTCGATAAATCTTCATCGCAATCGGGCGCGAATACGCCACGATCATCGCCTTGCCCGTCAAAAGATTAGCGCGGTACTTTTCGTAATGGTTGACAATATCTTCGCACAGCGATTGAATGGTAGAATCTGCTCCCAGCACACTCTCCATCTGCCCCAGCATCTTTTTACTTTTTTCAATCGTTGCTGCATCCGATTGCTGTTCCAGTGCATCGTAGGTCGCGTCAATCAGAGCCAGTGTATTCTGGTCGAGGTGGAGTTTGATAACACGGCTCTCATAGTAAACCGGACGCGTTGCACCATCTTCCACAGCCTGTGTCATATCGTAAATATCGAGATAATCACCAAAAACTTCGCGCGTATTTCTATCTTTTGCCGAAATCGGTGTTCCAGTAAAGCCTATGTAGGTTGCATTTGGCAAGGCATCATGGATGATACGGGCATTGCCAATGACCGTATGTGCTTCTTTTTCGCCCTTTTCATTTTCTTTGATGACAATTTTTTCATCAAAACCATACTGTCCACGGTGGGCTTCATCCGCCATTACCACAATATTTCTACGTTCGGACAGTGGCTTCTCGCCACGCTCAAACTTGAACATCGTGGTGAAGATAATGCCGTTTGCTTTTCGACCATCCAGCAGCTTGCTTAGATTTTCCTTGCTGGTTGCCTGTACAGGTGTCTGACGCAGGAAAGGTGCGCACTTGGCAAACTGCGTGTAAAGCTGGTCATCAAGATCAATGCGATCGGTCATTACAACAATGGTCGGGCTATCCAGAGCCTCTTGCAGCAAATGCGCATAAAACACCATCGACAGCGATTTTCCGCTGCCTTGCGTGTGCCAGAACACACCGCCCTTACCGTCCGTTTTAGTGGCAATTTTAGCTTTTTCAATTGCTTTCCGCACCGCGAAATACTGATGATACCCCGCCAGAATCTTGAACTGCTTCTGTCCATCGCCAGAGAACAGAATAAAGTTTTTTAGGATGTCCAGCAGCCGCTCTTTCTGGAACATTCCCTCATAGAAGGTGTCAAACTGCGCATAGGCGGTGTTTTCGTAATCGCCATCCTTTGTTTTCCACTCCATGAAACGGTCAAGCCCGGAAGTAATCGTACCTGCTTTGTTGGTAGACAGGTCGCTGATCACGCAGATGGCGTTATAATAGAACATGGAGGGAATGTCCTGCATATAGTTCCGAATCTGATTGTAGGCGTTTTCTGCGCCCACTTCATCCTTGGAAGGGCTTTTCAGCTCCATCAAGACCAGCGGCATTCCGTTGATAAACAGGATGATATCCGGGCGGCGATTATTTCCGTTTTCCACGAAGGTATACTGGTTTACTACATAGAAATCATTTTTGTCTGCATCTATGTAATCAATCAGCTTTACTACCGAAGACCGTTCTTCACCCTTGACTGCGTATTTGACCGTGATACCATTTTGCAGATAATCCATAAAAACAATGTTTTTCTGCAACAGACTTCCGGCATCAAAATCATTCAGTTTCAGGATGGCTTCATCAATTGCCACAGCCGGAAGGCTGCGATTCAGCCGCACCAGACAATCCCGCAAAACATCATCCAGCAACGGGCGGCTGTAATCAGTCCGGTTCATATCAGGAGCGTAAATGTGGGTATAACCCATATTTTCAAATAACTCTATGACTGCCTGTTCAAAGGTATCTTCGGTAAATGAAAGCATGATTTTTCTCCTGTTTTAATATCTCAGCGGCAAACTTGACTCAGATATTGCAATATCCATTTTTTGACTTTCAAAGTACCACTGTAAGCCTTTTTTCGCAATATCCATCTTATTTTGTGGTCCCAAAACGACACTCTTCAAGCATTTCATATTAGGAATTCGTTTCACCATGTATGGAATAAGCACACCGCTTTTTTCACGAAATTCTGGTTTATATTTTCGTGGCACCTCATTTTTAATATATATTCCTGGAAAAACCATTCTATATTCTTTTTCTCCTTCAAAACATTTTCTCTTAAAGAACATATTGTAATATAAACAAACCGGTGCAATTTCTTTTATAAAAACATCCAGTTTAGTATTGTCTATTATTTTTTCACCATCCGCACTTAAAAAGTCACTTATTCTATCTTCCCTTGCCTTGAACTCTCCTTCTATATAGTTTTCCTGTTCCTTTTCGTCATAGACAACATTTCCGTGAAACATCATGTCCTCTCCAAAAGAATTTGCTAGTTCCCATATATCAAATTCCATGCAGTATCCCATCGTTCCAGCATATGCTGACCACATCAATGCACTATCTTTTTCCGTGCAAAAGGATACCACATAATAGTTGAATCCATCATTTTTCTCTTTTTCTATCATACCATAACGTTGCATTTCGTATTCTAGCCGCGCCTTAAACTCTTTGAAAGCAATTTCATTTAGTATGTGTTTTTTCATCACCTTTAAGAACATCTCTGTTCCTATTTGAAATTCTGTACTATCATTTAAGAAATGGCATTCTGTTGCCCAAAATTCTCCTTCACAAATTCCCTTTACTCCAGCAATTGAAGTATAGTGGTAAATTTTTGTTTCTTTCTTAGCTATCGGAAGCAGCATATTCATAATAACACCCTTCATTTTTCAAGTCCTTCCCCCTTATATTTTCATGTTCCTGTATTCACTGTACAAGCGAAAATTTAGCGGCTCAAAGCTGGATGTCAGAGACATCAATCTCTCCAGACATGAGTTTTGGTAGCAACGTATCACGCAAAGAGGATAATTTTTCGTTCTCACTTTGATTTGCCCATATTTTTTCAAAGATAGGCTCAACCGTGGCCGTAAATAGTGTCACGATTTCTTTTGAGGGAACAAGTATCTCTGTCTTTTGAAAATCAGGTACTGTGAGTTGTTGTTGCGTTGTTCCTGTTCCAGTAATATGAAGCTGCTTCAACCATAAATAGAGATATTTTGCAGAAATGATTTCTGTTTTAGGTATCAGAGTTACTAAACGAACGGTTGGCACATAAGGAATATGACGCAAGCACACAAAACCTATTGTTCCACGAGCTGATACAGTCACGCTTTCTTTGAATATTTTAGGTTTGTCAGTAAATCCATAAAGTCCCTCTTCGCTCAATCCGTTTGAGTAAATCGGATATTGACACAAATTGCTCTTTATTGGGGATACATTTTGAGGTTTATCCCCGCCTGCTCCCATTATAGAGACATTACCAAGTGTTGATACAGACCAGCCGCTCGGTTTCTGATTGCTAAATGGTTCAAAATCAACAAACCACAATTTGAAAAGAGCCTGTGCCTGCCGAAGTAAATTATCGTTTATCATTGAATTAACCGTTATTTTGCCATCAATGCATTCACAGTAACTTGCTATTTTGTTTTGGATATCTATAGAAGGCAAAAGAATGGGTAGCTTTCTTTGTGCAGTAATTCCTAAATACGCTCTCGTACTACCCGAACCTGCCCAGTTCGACAGCAATTCTTGAAATTCTTTCGAGTCAAAGTATGCTTTTAAATATCTATTCGATATTCCTTTTTTCACACGATAGTATGTGATTTGAGGTGTCAAAACAATTGTATCATATTCATTTCCAACAAGTGCAGTTCTACCAATCGTTGCCTTATGGGTTAACAAAACATCGCCCGGATGTGCAAACCCTTTTTTTAGTTGCCTAGCTTGTGCTTCCGTGATATGTGCACATTTCTTATAATCAATTTTTCCATTTACCAGATCATTAGCCATAATAAATGGTATTCCCTCTAAAACATAATCTGACACTTTAGGGTGCAAGTTTCCATGATTTCCATCCATTGGTGCTTCAAGCATCCCTAGATCTATAAGTTCTTGGACTGTATATGTCTTCCATTCAGATTTCATATCCAATCGACCCCAACTTCTCCTTGATTTCTGCTTCCAGCTTATGTGACTGCTTGAACAAATCTGAAAGTTCTGAGGTCAGCCGAGCCATTTTCTCTTCAAACGGTTCACCATCATCTTCCTGTTCCTCAACGCCAACATAACGGCCCGGCGTTAAAATATAATCCTGCTCTGCAATTTTCTCCGTATCAACAACTGCGCAGAAACCTTTTACATCTTCCAGTGTGCCCTCAACATAGGCATTGTAGGTATCGGAAATCTTTTTGATATCCTCATCGGTCAATTCACGCAGCTTGCGGCTCACCATAGCACCCATCTTACGGGCGTCAATAAACAGCGTTTTTCCGGCTTGTTTCTTGCGTTTAGAGATAAACCAGAGCGAAACTGGAATCTGGGTCGTATAGAAAAGCTGTGTCGGCATGGCAATGATGCAGTCCACAAGGTCAGCATTTACAATATTTTTGCGGATGTCACCTTCACCGCCAGACTGAGAGGAAAGAGAACCGTTTGCAAGCACCATACCCATGCGGCCACCCGGCGCAAGATGATAAATCATGTGCTGAAGCCATGCAAAGTTTGCGTTGCTTGCAGGCGGCATACCATACTGCCAGCGGACATCATCTTTGAGCTGCTCTGCGCCCCAATTCGACAGGTTAAAAGGGGGATTCGCCATAATATAGTCTGCCCGCATGGTCGGGTGCTGGTCATCAAGGAACGTGTCTGCTGCATACTTGCCAAGGTCGGGTTCAATGCCACGAATGGCAAGGTTCATCTGTGCCAGTTTCCATGTGGTCGGGTTGGAATCCTGACCATAAATTGAAATATCGTTGATATTTCCACTATGGTTCTCTACAAATTTTGCAGACTGAACAAACATACCGCCGCTGCCGCAGCAAGGGTCGTACACTCGTCCCTTAAACGGTTGCAGCACTTCCACCAGCGTCCGCACAACGCAGGACGGCGTAAAGAACTCGCCGCCACGCTTGCCTTCCTGCTCTGCAAACATGGACAGACAGTATTCATAAGTGCGCCCCAGAATGTCCTTTTCGCTGCCGTGTTCAATCATTTTGATGTTCGTAAACAGGTCAACGACTTCACCCAACCGCCGTTTATCCAGTTCCGGGCGCGCGAAATTTTTCGGCAGGATATCCTTCAGGCGCACGTTTTCTTTTTCGATAGCGCGCATTGCATCATCGATTACCTGACCGATTTCCGGGTCATGTGCCTTTGCAGAAACATCGCTCCAACGCGCACCCGCAGGCACAAAGAAGATTCCTTCCGATGTGTACTCGTCACGATCTTCCTCAAAGCCATCACCGTCTGCAACCAGCTGATTATACTTATCTTCAAAACGATCCGAAATATATTTCAAGAAAATCAGACCAAGAACAACGCCCTTATACTCCGAAGCATCCATGTTGCCCCGAAGTACACAGGCCGCATTCCAAATCTGTTTTTCAAATCCAATGTCGGCGGTGTTTTTCTCTGCCATGGTTCAATACCTCCGTTTTAGCTCAACAAATTCTGCTCTGAGTATAGCACAGATGTGCCGATTTTCCAATTTGTGCGCATAAATTCTTTGCTAGACGCTTCGATTTTCAGTAGATAAGTCCTACTATTACCGCTTTAGCACAATAAATTTTACAAAACCATCTTGACGCACCTTGCGAAACATGATATTCTCTGTCACAAATTCCACTGATTTTGTGGATTGCTTTGAACCTTTCCACAAGATGTGGTTGTGTTCATTTTGAACACTGCCTCACCGTGGATTATCCCTGAAAGATCAACCGCCCCGCAACACACCCGATTCATTTTGCCGCTGTTTCACCCGACAAAATCCATCGCTGCGCTGCTTGGGCGGTATTTTTCTTTATGGGAAACGTACCTTGAAAATTTCATAAGCCGACCGGACGTGATACCGACTTTTCGTCAACGCCGCTGCACAAACAGGGGCAGGAACTTCGTTCGGAGCAAACGGTGCCCCCCTTACATGAGCAGCACAACCTCTACTTATTTTTACGCCTTAACAATTCGGAAACATTTGCTGATGAAGCGTTTTGAGCGCAGCGGTAGAGGGCAAGAACCGTCCCGTGGCCACAA
>ENA-UOJQ01000899-UOJQ01000899.1-human-gut-metagenome-genome-assembly--contig:-P63-NODE-899-length-27595-cov-25.337436_pt1 | contig 27595 bp, 28 predicted proteins | sample MGYA00242352_ERZ723899 | MGnify/ENA metagenome assembly ERZ723899
TCCAGCTCCTGACCCTTGGCAGAGGGAGCACCGAACAGGGTGCGGCCGGTGAGGATCAGATCCTGACGGGCCTCGTAATCCTCCTTCTTAATAAGGAAGTACTCCTGCTCGGGGCCGACGGTGGTGGAGACGTAATCCACATCCTTGCCGAACAGCTTCAGGATGCGAACTGCCTGATTGGACAGTGCGTTCATGGAACGCAGCAGCGGGGTCTTCTTATCCAGAGCCTCGCCGGTGTAGCTGACGAATGCGGTGGGGATGCACAGCACGTCATCCTTCACGAATGCGTAGCTGGTGGGGTCCCATGCAGTGTAGCCGCGGGCTTCGCAGGTGGCACGCAGGCCGCCGGAGGGGAAGGAGGAAGCATCGGGCTCGCCGCGCACCAGCTCCTTGCCGGAGAACTCCATGATGGCGGTGCCGTCGCCCACGGGGGAGACAAAGCCATCGTGCTTCTCACTGGTGATGCCGGTCAGCGGCTGGAACCAGTGGGTGTAGTGGGTGGCACCCAGCTCCATGGCCCAGCGCTTCATCACGCTGGCCACGACGTTTGCCACTTCGATATCCAGAGGAGCGCCCTTGTGCAGGGTGTTCTTCAGGCTCTTATAAGTAGCGCTCGGCAGGCGCTCCTTCATCACATGTTCGTTAAAGACCTTGCTGCCGTAGATTTCCATAACATTTGCTGCCATAAATCCTACTCCTTACTTGATCTTATTTTCTTTCCCTTCCGTCTACGTTTGGTTTGCCGCAATGCCGCACCCCAAAGCACGAAAGCCTTTCTAACAAAAACGGCGCTGCGAGTCAGGAGGTGACCCACAGCGCCGTTGCTGTCTATGGTTTGATTATAGTCTCTGCCAGGCAAAAACGCAATTGACAAATCTGACGATTCTGCACAAACAGGCTCTCGGATTTTTGGCGCATCCGCGCTTGGTATGACTTATATCACCTGAAAGAGGAAGAACTTCAGGTAATTCGTCTCCGGCACGCCCCACAGGATGGGGTGGTCCGGTGCCTGCTGCTTCACTTCGATCTGCCGCAGCTGGCGGTGGGCGTCTTTTGCCGCGGCCCGCAGCATCTTGATGAACAGCTCCTCGGTGGCAAAGTGGGAGCAGCTGGCCGTGGCCAGATATCCGCCGCGGGGCAGCAGCTTCATGGCACGGTAGTTGATCTCCTTGTAGCCGCGCATGGCGTTCTCCACGGTGCGGCGCGCCTTGGTGAAGGCCGGCGGGTCGAGGATGATGAAATCGTAGGGGTGACCCTCTTTCTCCAGGCGCGGCAGCAGCTCAAAGGTGTCTTCACAGAGGAAGTCCATGTTGGTCAGACCGTTGCGCTGGGCATTGCGCTGCGCCATGGCGATGGTGTCCGCGCTGATATCGGCGGCGGTCACCCGGGCAGCACCGCCCTTGGCGGCATTCAGCGCAAAGCTGCCGGTATGGGTAAAGCAGTCCAGCACGGTGTGCCCGGCGGCAATGCGTGCCACGGCCCGGCGGTTATACTTCTGGTCCAGGAAGAAACCGGTCTTTTGGCCGTTCTCAAAATCCACATGGTAGTAGACGCCATTTTCGCAGATCTCGGTCTGGGTGCTTGCCGGATGAGTCTCACCGGGCAGCTCAAACCAGCCCTTGTTCTGTTCCAGCCCTTCCTTGGCGCGCAGGGCTTCGTCGTTGCGCTCATAGATGCCGTCGATGGTCTGGCCGTCGGCGCGCAGCACATCCGCCAGAATAGGGAACAGCACGGGCTTTAACTTTTCCATGCCCACGCTCAACGTCTGGGTGACGAGGATATTGCTGAACCGGTCCACGGTCAGGCCCGGGAACTGGTCTGCTTCGCCAAAAATGACGCGGCAGGCGGAAAGGTCGTCCGGTTCCAGCACGGTCTTGCGGTAGGCCCAGGCGTACTCCACCCGGCGGCGCCAGAAGGCGGCGTCAAAGGTATCGTTGGCGTTGCGGGAGATCAGCCGCACGCGAATTTTGCTCTTGAGCGAGACGAAACCGGTGCCGAGGTAGGAACCTTTTGTGCTGACCACATCGGCCAGCGTGCCGTTTTCGGGTTCGGTCTCCGGGGCAGCGAGGATGTCGTTCTCGTACACCCAGGGGTGGCCGCCTACCAGCAGGCCTTCGGCGTGTTTGTTGACGGTATAGATGGGGTAAGTGCGTTCTGCTTTCATGGATACTCCTTATATAAGTAGAAAAGTGAAAATACTTCAATGCAAATCTACCCTTTATAATAGCATAAAATCATGGTATTATAAATAAGAAATGCCAAAATTCCGCACGAAAGAGGGAAGCATCATGGAAATTGAACGCAAATGGATGGTAAAGGGCTGGCCGGAAGGTCTGCCGCTGAAGGAAGAATTTGCCATGCGGCAGGGGTATATCAGCGTGCGGCCCACCGTGCGCATCCGGGAAGAAGCCCTCACCGGCGGCAAAACGGATTACATCCTCTGCTTCAAGTCCGGCGGCGGCCTTGCCCGGGAGGAGATCGAGCGCAGCATCGACAAAGCACTGTTTGACGATCTGGAGCACAAGATCATCGGCAAGCCCCTCATCCCGAAGCTGCGCCGCAGCTACATGCTGCCGGACGGCATGGTGCTGGAAGTGAACCATGTGGACGAAGGGCAGCCGACGGAGTTCTGGTATGCCGAGGTGGAGTACCCCACCGTGGAAGCGGCGCTGGCCTGGCAGCCGGACAGCTGCGGCCTTGGCGCTTACCTCAACGATGAAGTGACGAATCAGCCCGGCCAGAGTATGGGCGAATACTGGGTGGAGACAAGAGGATGAAAAAAGTAAAACTCAAGCTGGAACTGCAATACAACTCCCCGGTCATCCTCACCTTTTTCCTGCTGTCACTTCTGGTGCTGCTCCTCGACCGGTGGACTGGCGGCTGGACCACCATGCACCTGTTCTGCGTCTACCGCTCGTCCCTCAAAGACCCGCTGTTTTATATCCGGCTGTTCGGTCATGTGCTGGGCCATGCCAACTGGGACCACTTTCTGAACAACATGCTGCTGCTTCTGGTCATCGGCCCGCCCATGGAGGAAAAGTATGGCAGCAAGCCGCTTTTGTGCGGCATGGTGCTCACGGCGCTGGTCACCGGCGTGCTGCAGTGCGTGCTGTTCCCGCGCTCGGGGCTGCTGGGCGCGTCCGGCATCGTGTTCATGCTCATCATGCTGTCGTCGCTGGCGGGCTTCTCCGGCGGTATCCCGGTCACCATGCTGCTGGTGGCGGCGCTGTACTTCGGCCAGCAGGTGTATGACATCATTTTTGTGCACGACAATGTGGCAAACTTCATGCACATCGTGGGCGGCCTTTGCGGCACGGCATTCGGCTATTACAGCGCCCTGCACAGCCGCCGCAAACCGGCCAAGGCGGTCAGGTTTGCCAGCTCGAACCGCCGCCGGAAACACTGAACCTACCGTGAACATGGGTTGAATTTGAAAAATTTCGCGGCAGGGTATTGACAAACGAAAATTTCGTGGTTTAATATAGCCAAATTTAATACACTAAACCGTTGAAGCGGAGATAACGGCGAACCATGCCTGTACAGAGAGCCTGCGCAGCTGAGAAGCAGACCGGAAACAGTTCGTCAAGGAAAGTGTGACTTTGCGTCACTTTTTCCCGAAATGGACCGCTGAGGGTGCAGGGAACTGCGGTGGCTTTCACCGCACAGTATTCTGCAACGTGGGGGCATACGTCAGTTGCCGGGGATGTGTTGGCATCTCGTCAAGTGCATGGGGTCATGCCCATGAAGTCAGGGTGGCACCGCGGATATTGTTTTAACTTTATTCGTCCCGGACAGAAGAAGGTTTCTTCTGCCTGGGGCGTTTTTCTTTTCCTCCTTCGGCAGAACGAGCCGGGGGAGTTTTTGTTTTACCGGGAGGGAAAAGCCATGAAGATACGGCCCACACTGGACGAAGTAAAAACCATTGCATTGGCAGGCGGGTATGATGTGCTGCCGGTCAGCTGCGAGATTCTGGCAGACATCTGCACGCCCATTGAAGCGCTGAAAATTCTGAAGAACGTCTCCACTCACTGCTACCTGCTGGAAAGCGCCCAGCCCAGCGAAAAGTGGGGACGCTACACCTTCCTGGGCCTTGACCCCAAAATGGAGATCACCTGCCAGAATGGCCGGATGAAAGCCGGAGAGCTCACCTTTGCAACGCAGAACCCCTCGCAGACGCTGCGGGAAATTCTGGCGCAGTACAAGAGCCCGCGCTTCGCCTATCTGCCGCCCTTCACCGGGGGCCTTGTGGGATATTTCTCCTACGATTACCTCGGCTACAGCGAACCGAAAGCCCGCACAAACGCGCAGGACACCGAGAACTTCAAGGACGTGGACCTGATGCTGTTCGACCAGGTCATTGCCTTCGACAACCTGCGGCAGAAGATCGTGCTGATCGTAAATATGCCGCTGCAGCCGGACGCACTGGAAACGAACTACAACAAAGCCATCCTGCGGCTGAACCAGCTGGCACAGCTGCTGCAGACCGGCACCCCGAAGCAGGAACCGGCGGGCAGGCTGCTGGGCGAAGCAAAGCCCCTGTTTGACAAAGATGCCTACTGCGCAATGGTGGAAAAGGCAAAGCACGCCATCCATGAGGGTGAAATATTTCAGATCGTGCTTTCCAATCGGCTGGCGGCACCGTTCGAGGGCAGCCTGCTGGGTGCCTACCGGATGCTGCGCACCATCAATCCTTCGCCGTACATGTTCTATTTTTCCGGCACGGACGTGGAAGTGGCCGGTGCTTCGCCGGAAACGCTGGTCAAACTGGAGGACGGCGTGCTGCACACCTTCCCGCTGGCAGGCACCCGCCCCCGCGGCAGGACCGACACGGAGGACAAGGCGCTGGAAGCGGAGCTGCTGGCGGACGAAAAGGAACTGGCAGAGCACAATATGCTGGTAGACCTTGGTCGCAACGATCTGGGCAAGGTGAGCCGCTTCGGCACCGTGGAGGTGGAAAAGCTGCACTCCATCGAGCGGTATTCCCATGTGATGCACATCGGCTCCACCGTGCGCGGTCAGCTGCGGTCGGAATGCGATGCACTGGACGCCATCGAAGCAGTGCTTCCGGCAGGCACTCTTTCCGGTGCACCCAAAATACGCGCCTGCCAGCTGATCGGAGAACTGGAAAACAACAAGCGCGGCATCTACGGCGGTGCCATCGGCTACATTGATTTTACCGGCAACATGGACACCTGCATCGCCATCCGCATCGCCTACAAGAAAAACGGACAGGTGTTCGTCCGCAGCGGTGCAGGCATCGTGGCAGACTCGGTGCCCGAAAAGGAATATCAGGAGTGCCTCAACAAGGCGCAGGCCGTGGTCAGCGCACTCCGTCAGGCACAGGAGGAAGGGGTATGACGCTGCTGATCGACAACTACGACAGCTTTTCCTATAACCTCTACCAGTTGGTGGGCGAGCTGGACCCCGGCATCCGGGTCATCCGCAACGATGAGCTGACCTTGGACGAGATCCGCGCTTTGCACCCGGCGCACATCATCCTTTCGCCGGGGCCCGGCAGACCGGAGGATGCGGGCATCACGCTGGAAGCTGCCCACACACTGGGCAAAGAGATTCCCACGCTGGGCGTCTGCCTTGGGCATCAGGCCATCTGCGCGGCCTTTGGGGCTACGGTCACCTACGCAAAGCAGCTCATGCACGGCAAGCAGTCCGAGGTGGAATTTGACCCCGCGTGCCCGCTGTTCCGCGGCTGCGAAGCCCCGCTGCTGGTGGCGCGGTATCACTCGCTGGCGGCAGACCCCGCTACCCTGCCGCCGGAGCTTAAAATCACCGCCCGCACCGCCGACGGCGAGGTGATGGCGGTGCAGCACACGAAATACCCCATCTACGGGGTGCAGTTCCACCCGGAATCCATCCTGACCCCGCAGGGTCGGCTGATTTTAAAGAATTTTATGGAGGGTTAAAAATGATCAAGGAAGCCATTGTAAAGATCGTCAATAAGCAGGATCTGACCTACGACGAAGCCTATGCCGTGATGAACGAGATCATGAGCGGCGAGACCACACCCACCCAGAATGCAGCTTTTCTGGCAGCGCTTTCCACCAAGAGCGCCAAGGCTGAGACCACAGATGAGATCGCAGGCTGCGCCGCCGCCATGCGCGACCACGCCACCAAGGTGGACACGGGCATGGACATCTTTGAAATCGTGGGCACCGGCGGCGACAATGCTCACAGCTTCAACATCTCCACCACATCGGCGCTGGTGGCGGCGGCAGGCGGCATGAAGGTGGCAAAGCACGGCAACCGGGCGGCTTCTTCCCAGTGCGGTACCGCCGACTGTCTGGAAGCGCTGGGCGTGAACATCCAGCAGAGTCCCGCCCGCTGTGTGGAGTTGCTGAACGAAGTGGGCATCTGCTTCTTCTTCGCCCAGAAGTACCACACCTCCATGAAGTACGTCGGTCCCATCCGTAAAGAGCTGGGCTTCCGCACCGTGTTCAACATTCTTGGCCCGCTGACGAACCCCGGTTCGCCCGCCATGCAGCTGCTGGGCGTCTACGACGAATACCTTGTGGAGCCGCTGGCACAGGTGCTCATCAGTCTGGGTGTCAAGCGCGGCATGGTGGTTTACGGCAAGGATAAGCTGGACGAAATTTCCCTCAGTGCCCCAACCAAGGTCTGCGAGATCAAGGATGGCTGGTACAAGTGCTATACTATCACGCCGGAGCAGTTCGGCCTTGCACGCTGCGAAAAAGCCGACCTCGTGGGCGGTGCCCCGGCGGAGAATGCCGCCATCACCCGTGCCATTCTGGCAGGCGAGAAGGGCCCGAAGCGGGATGCCGTTCTGCTGAACGCGGGTGCATCCCTCTACATCGGCGGCAAGGCCGACACCATGGCCGATGGCATTGCACTGGCCGCTCAGCTCATCGACAGCGGCAAGGCCGCCGCTGTGCTGGAAAAGTTCATTGAGGTGAGCAACCGCCCGGAGGAGACCGCATGAACATCTTAGACCAGCTGGCCGCACACGCCCGGCATCGGGTGGAAACGGCAAAGCAGCAATTGCCGCCCGCCGAAGTGAAACGGCAGGCGCTGGCCCTGCCGATGGGCGGCTTCCGCTTCGAAAAAGCGCTGGCAAAGCCGGGCCTTGCCTTCATCTGCGAGTGCAAAAAGGCGTCGCCCTCCAAAGGGCTCATCGCACCGGATTTTCCGTACCTGCAAATCGCCAAGGAATACGAGGCCGCCGGGGCGGACGCCATTTCGGTGCTGACCGAACCGAAGTGGTTCCTCGGCAGCGACACCTATTTAAAAGAAATTGCATCCGCCGTCTCCACGCCCTGCCTGCGCAAGGACTTCACGGTGGATGAATACATGATCTATGAAGCAAAGCTTCTGGGCGCTTCGGCGGTGCTGCTCATTTGTGCGATCCTCGATGATGCGCAGCTCAAGGAATACCTCGCCATCTGCGACACACTGGGCCTTTCCGCACTGGTAGAGGCCCACGACGATGCCGAAGTGGAACGGGCGCTCAAAGCCGGGGCGCGCATCTTGGGTGTGAACAACCGCAATCTGAAGGACTTCACGGTGGACACGGCCAACAGCCGCCGCCTGCGCGCCCGCATCCCGAAGGATGTGCTCTTTGTCTCGGAAAGCGGCGTGAAGACCGCCGAGGATGTGGCCCAGCTGGCTGCCATCGGCGCGGACGCGGTGCTCATTGGTGAGACGCTCATGCGGGCCCCGGACAAGACCGCGAAGCTGCAGGAATTGAAAGGGCTGTTGTAAGATGACCAGGATCAAACTGTGCGGCCTGACCCGCCCGGAGGATATCGCGGCGGCAAATGCGCTGCAGCCGGAATACATCGGCTTTGTGTTTGCGGCCAAGAGCAAGCGATATGTTTCCCGGGAAATAGCCGCCGCATTGAAGGCACAGCTCTCGCCGGAGATCAAGGCCGTGGGCGTGTTCGTGAACGAAGCGCCGGAAGCGGTGGCGAGCCTTTTGAACACGGGCATCATCGACATCGCCCAGCTCCACGGGCAGGAGGACGAAACCTACATCCAATGCCTGCGAAAATTGACAAACAAACCGCTGATTCAGGCCTTCCGTGTGACGGATGTCGCAAGCCTTGCAAATGCTCAAAAAAGCCCGGCAGACCTCATTCTGCTGGACTCCGGCGCAGGCGGCACCGGCACGGCTTTTGACTGGACCGTTTTGGACAAATTCAGCCGCCTTTATTTCCTTGCCGGAGGGCTTGGCCCGGACACCGTAGGGAACGCCGTAAAGCGGTTTCACCCTTATGCGGTGGATGTGAGCTCCGGCATCGAGACGGCAGGGAAGAAGGACCCCGCAAAGATGGCGGCATTCGTGGCCGCTGTGCGAAAAAACGACAAATGACGAAAGGAATGAAACGCCATGACGAACCCCAACGGACGCTTTGGCATTCACGGCGGACAGTATATCCCCGAAACACTGATGAATGCCGTCATTGAGCTGGAAGAAGCCTACAACCACTACAAAAATGACCCCGAGTTCAACCGCGAACTCACCGAGTTGCTCAACGAATACGCAGGCCGCCCCAGCCGCCTGTACTACGCCAAGAAGATGACCGAGGACCTGGGCGGTGCAAAAATTTACCTCAAGCGAGAAGACCTGAACCACACCGGTGCCCATAAGATCAACAACGTCCTCGGGCAGGCACTGCTGGCGAAGAAGATGGGCAAGACCCGGCTCATCGCCGAGACCGGCGCGGGCCAGCACGGCGTGGCCACGGCCACCGCCGCCGCCCTGCTGGGCATGGAGTGCGTGGTGTTCATGGGAGAGGAAGACACCAAACGGCAGGCCCTGAACGTCTACCGGATGCGTCTTTTGGGTGCCGAGGTCATCCCCGTTACCAGCGGCACCGGCACCCTGAAGGACGCCGTGTCCGAAGCCATGCGCGAGTGGACCGGCCGCATCAGCGATACCCACTACTGCCTTGGCTCGGTGATGGGGCCGCACCCGTTCCCCACCATCGTGCGCGACTTCCAGGCCGTCATCTCCAAAGAAATCAAGGAGCAGATGCTGGAAAAGGAAGGCCGCCTGCCGGACGCTGTCATTGCCTGCGTGGGCGGCGGCTCCAACGCCATCGGCAGTTTCTACAATTTCATCGAGGATAAGAGCGTGCGTCTCATCGGCTGCGAAGCAGCAGGCCGCGGCATCGACACCTTTGAGACGGCTGCCACCATCAACACGGGGCGTCTGGGCATTTTCCACGGTATGAAGTCCTATTTCTGCCAGGATGAATACGGCCAGATCGCACCGGTCTACTCCATTTCGGCGGGTCTTGATTACCCCGGCATCGGCCCGGAACACGCATGGCTGCACGACATCGGCCGCGCCGAATATGTAGCAATTACCGACGATGAAGCCGTGAACGCCTTTGAGTATCTGGCACGCACCGAGGGCATCATCCCGGCCATTGAGTCGGCCCATGCGGTGGCCCACGCCATCAAGCTGGCACCCACCATGGACAAAGACAAGATCATCGTCATCACCATTTCCGGCCGCGGCGACAAGGATTGCGCCGCCATCGCCCGCTACAGAGGGGAGGATCTTCATGAGTAACATTGCAAAGGCCTTTGCTGGTGGCAAGGCATTTATCCCGTTCATCACCTGCGGTGACCCCGATCTGGCCACCACCGCCGCAGCCGTCCGTGCCATGGCGGCAAACGGTGCCGACCTCATTGAGCTGGGCATCCCCTTCTCCGACCCCACCGCCGAGGGCCCGGTCATTCAGGGCGCGAACATCCGGGCGCTGAAGGCAGGCACCACCACCGATAAGGTGTTCGATCTCGTCCGCGAGGTGCGCAGGGATGTGACCATCCCCATGGTGTTCATGACCTACGCAAACGTGGTGTTCTCCTACGGGGCCGAAAAATTCATCTCCACCTGCGCCGCCATCGGCATCGACGGCCTGATTTTGCCCGACCTGCCCTATGAGGAAAAGGACGAATTTCTGCCCATCTGCCGCAAATATGGCGTAGACCTCATCTCGATGATCGCGCCCACCTCCGAAAACCGCATTGCCATGATCGCCAAAGAGGCCGAGGGCTTTTTGTACATCGTGTCCAGTCTGGGTGTCACCGGCACCCGCAGCGAGATCAAAACCGACCTTGCGTCCATCGTGAAGGTGGTGCGGGAGAATACCAAAACGCCCTGCGCCATCGGCTTTGGCATCTCCACCCCGGAGCAGGCCGCCACGATGGCCGGCATCGCCGATGGTGCCATCGTGGGTTCGGCCATCATCAAGCTGCTGGAACAGTACGGCACCGACGCCCCGGAACACATTGGTGCCTATGTGAAAAGCATGAAGGACGCCATCCGCGCATAAACCGCTTCTGCTTTTTTGAAGAAATAGAAAACTGTACACCTTCTCTGCGCACCCGGCAGAGAGGGTGTTTTTTGCTGTGTGCCCGGCGGCCAAAACTTGAAAACCAATTGGAGCAGAATGGACCGTTCCAGGCTGGAAAAAGAAGGAGGGGCCCGGTATAATAAAAGCGGCCGAAAGGCTTTTTTCGGGCTAATAAAGTTAGTGCAAACTAATCTTTTTGAGCGAAAAGCCGGACGGAACGAAATACATCGGGAGGAAACCTCATGAAACAAAAAAGTCGAGCTGGATGAGCGCTCTGTTCGCCTACGCAAAAAATGCAAAAGGGGAGCTGGGACTGTCCGTTGTGCTGTCAGTCGTCAGCATCCTTCTGGGGCTGGTGCCGTTTTTCTGCATGTACCGGGTCATCTGTCTGTTCGCTGCGGGCACGGCCGCGAAGGCTGCCGTCATCAGCTGGTGCGCGTGGTCGCTGGCAGCGTATGCGGGCAAGGTGCTGTGCTTCACCCTTTCCACCGGCATCTCTCACCACGCGGCCTACAATATTCTGGAGGGGCTGCGCTTGCGGCTGGTGGAGCGTTTTCTCCATGCACCGCTGGGCGAGGTGCAAAAGCACTCCATCGGCGAGATCAAGAGCATTCTCGTGGACAAGATCGAGAACATCGAGCCGCCGCTGGCCCACATGATCCCGGAAGGCGCGGGCCACATCGTGCTGCCGGTTGTCAGCTTTATTGCGCTGTTTGCCATCGACTGGCGGCTTGCATAGGCGGCGCTGGCCGTGATGCTGTCCATGTCCATGGTGGGGTCGCTGGCCAAGCTGGAAGTGTTCTCCGAGAACATGCGGCAGGTGAAAGCCACCGTGGAAAGCCTGGAAGCGTTCCTCGAAATGCCCGCCCTGCCGGAACCGGCCCAGCCTGCCGCTTTGCAGGGCACCGGTGTGGAGCTGAAAAACGTTCATTTTTCCTATTCGGCAGACGGCCCGGAGGTGCTGCACGGCATCGACCTGACCCTGCCGCAGGGCAGCTTCACGGCGCTGGTGGGCCCCTCCGGCGGCGGCAAATCCACTGTGGCAAAGCTAATCGCCCGGTTCTGGGATGTGACGCAAGGCTCCATCACCATCGGCGGGGTGGATGTGCGCCAGATGCCGCTTGCCCAGCTTTCCGGCCTTGTCAGCTTTGTGACGCAGGATAACTACCTGTTCCGCTGCTCGCTGCTGGAAAACATCCGCCTGGGCAACCCCGCTGCCACGGATGAGCAGGTGAAGGCTGTTGCCCGGGCCGCCCAGTGCGAGGAGCTCATTGCAAAGCTGCCGCAGGGCTACGACACCCCGGCGGGCGAAGCCGGCAAACGGCTCTCCGGCGGCGAAAAGCAGCGCATCGCCATCGCGCGGATGCTGCTGAAAAATGCGCCCATCGTCATTCTGGACGAGGCCACCGCCTTCACCGACCCGGAGAACGAAGATAAAATTCAGCAGAGCATTGCCGCCCTGACCAGAGGCAAGACTCTGCTGGTCATTGCGCATCGGCTGTCCACCATCAAACATGCGGACAACATTGTGGTGCTGCAAAACGGCAGCATCCTGGCCGAGGGTACCCAGGCACAATTGCTGGCAGACTGCCCGCTCTACCGCGACATGTGGCAGGCACACATTGGTGCCAAGGCGTGGGCGGTCTCGTCCGCAGGGAAGGAGGAATAAACCATGTTCAAAACTGTCAAACGCATCATCGACTGGTGTGGCGAATTTAAGGGCAGGCTCTACGCGGGCTTTGTGGTGTCCTTTTTCTCCCACCTGTTCACGGCGCTGCCCATCATGCTGGCGGCCTACACCATCGGCCTGCTGCTGCAAAGTGCCATGGACGGCACGCCTTTTGATACCGGCTGGGTGTGGAAAAGCCTTATATTATTGTTGGTGCTGGTGTTCTTCCGCTTTTTGTTCGATTACCTGCGCGCCCGCTTTCAGGAAGCCATCAGCTATGAGCTGGTGGCCCGGGACCGCCTTGCCGTGGGCGACGCCCTCAAGCGGGTGTCGCTGGGCTACTTCCAACAGGTGAGCACCGGCAACATCCTCAACTCGCTCACCACCGGCCTTGGCACGCTGGAAGGCATGGGCATCCGCATGATCGACAACTTTGTGGGCGGCTACCTGAACTTTGCGGTGGTGTTCCTCAGCCTGCTGGTGTTCAGCCCCCGCACGGCGGTCATTGCGCTGGCGGCAGCGGCAGTGTCGCTGGTGTTTCTGCTGGCCATCTCTCACTACAGTGCCCAGAATGCCCCTATGGAGACCACGCTGGCCCATCTGTTCCCGGAAATGACCGCCAACATCGCGGCCCCGGTGCTCACCATCCTGTACCTGTTCGTGCTGGACTGGCGGCTGGCGCTGCTCAGTCTGGTGGTGTTCCCGGTGGCGTTCTTCTTCATGATGACCGTCATGGGCGGCTACGGCAAGGACTATGCCGGTGCCGTGCAGGCGACCACCGAAATGAGCACCACTCTCATCGAGTACATCAACGGCATCGAGGTCATCAAGGCCTTCAATCAGGGCAGTAAGTCCTACGCAAAGCTCACCGATAAGGTACGCTACAACGCCCAGTATTACGTCAACTGGATGAAGAAAAGCCAGCTGGGCATGGCCATGGCCTACGGCTTCTTCCCGGCACAGATGCTTACCATCCTGCCCGTGGGCTGGCTGCTGTGGCTGCACGGCAGACTGACGGCCGAGACCTTCCTCACGGTCATCGTTCTGGCACTGGGCATGGCAGCCCCCATCGTGGCGGCCTTCAACTTTGTGGATACACTGGCACAGGTGGGCACCACCGTGGGCCAGGTGGATGAGATTCTGAACGCCGAGGAGCAGCAGCACAGCGTAACTCCCGTCACCTTTGCGGGCCACGATATCGTGCTGGACCATGTCTCCTTCGGCTACCACGAGGATAAAGAAATTCTGCATGACGTGAGCCTTTCCATCCCGGCGGGCAGGATGACCGCGCTGGTGGGCCCCTCCGGCAGCGGCAAATCTACCATTGCCAAGCTGGCGGCTGGCTTCTGGGATGTGAAGACCGGCTCCATCACCCTGGGCGGTCGCGACCTGAAAGACATCCCACTGGCCCAGCTCTACGAGCAGACGGCCTTTGTCTCGCAGGATAACTACCTGTTCGACGACACCGTGCGCGAGAACATCCGCATGGGCCGCCTGAACGCCACCGACGCCGAGGTGGAAGCGGCCGCCCACGCCGCCGGCTGCGACAGCTTCATCGGCGAGCTGGAGCATGGCTATGACACCATGGTGGGCGGCGGCGGTGCACACCTGTCCGGCGGCGAAAAGCAGCGCATCAGCATTGCCCGCGCCATGCTGAAAGATGCACCCATCGTCATTCTGGACGAAGCCACCGCCAACGTGGATCCCGAGAACGAGGACCGTCTGCAGAAGGCCATTGAAGCTCTGACCCGCGACAAGACCATCATCATGATCGCCCACCGGCTCAAGACTGTGCGCCATGCCGACCAGATCCTGGTCGTGGACCACGGCCGCATCGTCCAGCAGGGCACCCATGAGCAGCTGATCGGCCAGCCCGGCATCTACGCCGCCTTTGTGGGCGGCCGCAAGCAGGCCGAAGGCTGGAAGCTGTAACCCTGCACCCCGGCGGAAAAACGCAAAAACGGCCGACCGTTTTCTCTTGAGACGGTCGGCCGTTTGCTGTGTGCAGAGCGCTTGCATTGCCGTGCGGATTGTGGTACAGTGGGGGAGAAACACCGGAAAAGGAGCATCATTATGAAAATCGCAGTCAATTACGAGAACGGCCAGATCTTCCAGCATTTTGGCCAGACGAAGACCTTCAAGGTCTATACCGTGGAGAACAACGCCGTCACCGGCACCGAGCTGGTGCCCGGCGCACCGGAGGGCCACCACGCCCTAGGCCGTCAGCTGGCCGCCATGCAGGTGGACGTGGTCATCTGCGGCAGCCTTGGCATGCCCATGCTGGAGCTGCTGCAGGGTGCGGGCATCAAGGTCTGCGGCAACGTCACCGGCAGCGCCGACGCGGCCGTGCATGCCTATCTGGACGGCACGCTGGTGTCCAGCACCAAGGCTCATGCCTGCGGCTGCCACCACTGAGCAACGCACAAAAAGAGGCGGTTCCCCGCAAAAGGGAACCGCCTCTTTTCATATTGTGTATGTTACAGCCCGGCCTTTTTCGCAGCGGCCTGCACCACATGGCCCACCAGCACCGAGGTGGTCACGGTGCCCACACCGCCGGGCACCGGGGTGATGGCGTCCACCACGGGCTCCGCTTCGGCAAACTTTACGTCACCGCAGAGCTTGCCCTCCTCGTTGACATGGATGCCCACATCCACGACGGTCTGGCCTTTGCGCAGGCAGTCGGCACCCACCGCGCCCATCTTGCCCATGGCCACCACCACCACGTCCGCTTCCCGGCAGAGGGCGGGCAGGTTCTGGGTGCGGGAGTTGCAGAGGGTGACGGTGGCGTTCTCACGGTCCAGCATCATGGCGGCAGGCTTGCCCACCACAAGGCTGCGGCCCACCACCACGGCGCGCTTGCCGGAGAGGGGAACGTTGTAATACTTCAAAATTTCAAGACACGCCTGTGCCGTGCAGGGCGCATAGCCGAGATCGGTATTCGTGAACACACCGGCCAGCGAACCGTCGGTGATGCCGTCGATGTCCTTTTCCGGGGCAAGGGCCGCGCGCACGGTGCGGTCGTCGAACTGCTTGGGCAGCGGGCGGAACAGAAGGCACCCGTGGATGGCGTCATCGGCGTTCACTTCGGCGATGACCTTCAGCAGGTCGTTCTGGGTGGCGTCGGCGGGCAGAAGGAACTGCTTCACCTCCACACCCACCTTGCCGCAGCGGGTCATGACGCCGCGCTCATAGGAGAGGTCGTCTTCACGCTCGCCCACACGCACCACAGCCAGCGTGGGCACCACGCCCTTTGCCTTGAGCTGTTCGCACAATGCGGCGTTGCGTTCGTTCATGGCGGCCACCACCGGCGCGCCCTTCAAAATCGTTGCCATAATCGTTTCTCCTTTATTTACTGCGGAGTTTTTCGTTGACATAATGGAACGCTTCGTCTGCATAAGAAGTCCCTGCGTCCAGTAACTGCTCTGCTGTGTGTTCCAACGCTGTGGCAAATTCCCGATTGGTCATCAACTTTGTGTTGACAAAAACATTCAGGCTTGCAGCCTGTAGGGCGGCTTTGCACAACACTGCGGCACAGCCTGCATCCGAGATGGCCATTGTACTGCCATCAACAGCGTAGGAATATGCAAGCGTGATGCCCTCCAGGCATTTCTGCATGATCTTGATCGGGACGAGCGCGGCCCGAGTCAAAGCTGTTTCCATAACGCGCTCTTTGTCGGCGGCCTGTTCCGGCGTGTCCTTCGGCAGGCCGTAGGCGGCGGCCAGCGGCGCAAAGGCCTCCGCATCTTCCTGCACCAGTGCTTCCAGCTCTTTGCGCAGGGTCTCGGCCTTGGCGTTCAGGGCCTGGATCTTTTCCTCCACGGCGGCATACTTCTTTTTGCCGGTGGTCAGATTGCCCACCATGTTGCTCAGGGCGACGCCTGCCGCGCCCACCAGCGCGGCTGTTCCGCCGCCGCCCGGTGTGGGTGCTTTGCTGGCCAGCTCTGCCAGGAACTGGCTGCAAGTTCGTTCCATCATTTCCATGTGTAGATACCCCTCTCTGTTGCATAGGCGTCCAGCCGCTGGTCGTGCTCGTCCACGGCGGCGCGGTCCACCCGCTGCACCTCAAATGCAATGCCGATCTTCGCCGCGTTTTTGCAGCGGGGCAGATACCGGTCGTAGTAGCCCTTGCCCATGCCCACCCGGCGGCAGTCCGCGTCAAAGGCGGTGCAGGGCACGAGCACAAGGTCCAGTGCTTCCGGTTCCAGCAGTTCCGACCGCTCCGGCACCGGCGTGCGGATGCCGTAAAGCCCCGTCTCCCAGCCGTCCGGGCCGGGCACGGCGGCCGTGAGCGAATATCCCTCGCCGCACACCGGGTAGGCGAGCACTTTGCCCTGCCGCAGTGCTTCCTCAGCAAAGGAGGCAAGGTCGGCTTCGGCCCCGAAGGCCGCATACAATAAGATGGTGCGGGCCTTCTGCACGGCATCCAGCTGCCAGAGGTTCGCGCACAGGGCGGCATTGGCGGCGGCCCGCACCTCGGGCGAAAGGGCCTTGCGGGCGGCACGGCCTGCTTTGCGCTGGGCCTGCTTTTCTTCACTGACCGTCACAGGAGAACACCTCGCTTCATCTCTGATCGGGCAAACTTGAAAAATATACAAAAACGACACTGCATTTTTATACAAGTATAATAAACACTTCAGGCAAAAAAAGCAAGCCTTTTGGCGAAAAGAGGATTGAAGGTTTTGCAGCTTTCTGCTATGATAAGAGAAAGCAATTGCGGTTCAGTGCGCGGGAGCCGGGTGCTTGAAAAGACAATCTGTCTGTATCAAGAGAGGGGTAATTAGAATGTACAACGAAATGATGGATACCATCGGCCTGGTCAACAGCGTGGACCCGGAACTGGGCGCGGCCATGGACCGTGAGCTGACCCGTCAGCGCCAGAACATTGAGCTGATCGCCAGCGAGAACATCGTCTCTCCGGCTGTCATGGCCGCGATGGGCAGCATCCTGACCAACAAGTATGCCGAGGGCCTGCCCGGCAAGCGCTACTACGGCGGCTGCGTCTATGTGGACGAGGTGGAGAACATCGCCATCCAGCGCGCCTGCAAGCTGTTCGGTGCCAAGTATGCCAATGTGCAGCCCCACTCCGGCGCACAGGCCAACCTGGCCGTCTACTTTGCACTGCTGGACCTGGGCGATACCGTCATGGGCATGGACCTTTCTCAGGGCGGCCATCTGACCCACGGATCTCCGGTGAACATGTCCGGCAAGAACTACCACTTCGTCTCCTACGGCGTCAATGCCGACGGCGTCATCGACTATGTGGAGCTGGAAAAGCAGGTGAAGAAGGTGCGTCCCAAGCTGATCGTGGCCGGTGCATCCGCTTACCCCCGCGCCATCGACTTTGAGAAGATCGCCGAGATCGCCCACGGCTACGGTGCCTACCTGATGGTGGATATGGCCCACATTGCCGGTCTGGTGGCCGGCGGCCAGCACCAGAGCCCCGTGCCTTATGCCGACGTGGTGACCACCACCACCCACAAGACTCTGCGCGGCCCCCGCGGCGGCCTGATCCTGACCAACAACCCGGTCATCGCAAAGCGCATCAACTCCGCGGTGTTCCCCGGCACCCAGGGCGGCCCGCTGGAGCACGTCATCGCGGCAAAGGCCGTCTGCTTCGGCGAGGCGCTCAAGCCCGAGTTCAAGGAATATGCCAGCAAGATCGTTGAGAACGCACAGGCTATGGCCGCTGAGCTGCAGGCCCGGGGCGTCAAGCTGGTGTCCGGCGGCACCGACAATCACCTGATGCTCATTGACCTGCGCGACGAGGAATGCACCGGCAAGGAGCTGGAAGCCCGTCTGGACAGCGTGCATATCACCGCCAACAAGAACACCGTGCCCGGCGAGACCCGCAGCCCGTTCGTCACCTCCGGTGTGCGTCTGGGCACCCCGGCCGTTACCACCCGCGGTATGGGCCCCGCTGAGATGAAGGTCATTGCGGACTGCATCGCGGACTGCATCTGGCACTACGACGAGAAGAAGGACGAGATCAGCGACCGTGTGCTGAAGCTGACCCACGACTTCCCGCTGTACGAGTAAAAATAATTCTTATATAGAGAAAAGCACCTGCAACGCTGAAACGCTGCGGGTGCTTTTTGCTTGGACTCTCTCAGCCATCGCTGTGTGATGTCGGCTCTCCCTTCGGGGGAACTGGCGCGGAGCGCCTGAGAGGGTTTTAATCTTCCAGTGCTTCCGCCATGGCTTCGTCGGCTTCCTGCTGGGTGATGGTCTGCACCTTGAAGCCGAAGTAGAAGATGTGTCCCACCCAGACCACCAGCATGATGGCGCGCCCCACGGGCACCTTGTCCATCAGGATGAAGCCCGGCACCATGATGGCGGTCACGGTGCCGATGAGCAGGCACTTGGCCTTTTTGGTCATGCCGCGGCGGCGGAAATAGCTGCCGATGTACTTTTTATACACGGTGGTGTGGATGAACCAGTCGTGCAGCCGTTCCGAACTGTTGGCAAAGCAGAAGGCCGTGAGCAGGTAGAACGGCACCGTGGGCAGGATGGGCAGCACGATGCCGATGGTGCCGAGAGCAAGGCTGACGCAGCCGAGCGCGATGAAAAAGGCTTTTTTGAGGTGATGCATAACAGGTGTCCTTTCTGTGGTTGGCAAAAATGGGCAGATGAAAATGTTAGAATATACTAACTTTCTGGCAAAAAGAAACGCCGCTCCAACGGAAACGGTGAGTTCGCTTTTACAAACTTTGCACAGTGTATCATAAAAAAGCGTCGTTTGTCAAGCGGCAGGCATTGTTTTTGGCCGCAGGGCGTGGTAGGATAAAACAAAACGATGCGGAGGGGGAAAGAAGATGGAACAGATGGGACTTTTGCATCTGTACTACGGCGACGGCAAGGGCAAGACCACGGCCGCCATGGGCCTTGCGCTGCGGGCGCTGGGCAGCGGGAAACGGGTGGTCATCGTACAGTTTTTAAAGGGCGGCCGCAGCGGGGAAATCCCGCTTTTGGAACAGCTGGGCGCAAAGGTGTACCGGGGCAAGGCCGGGCAGAAATTTGTTTTCCAAATGAACGAAGCCGAAAAGGCCGCCACCCGCGCGCTGCAGGACGCAAACCTTGCGGCAGCCATGGCAGAACCGGCCGACCTGCTCATCCTCGACGAGGCGGGCAGTGCCTGGGAACTGGACATGGTGGACCCGGAACTTTTACAGCGGGCAGTGCGGGAGCGCCCGGCCGGGCAGGAGTGCGTGCTGACGGCCCACGCGCCTGTGCAGTGGATGCTGGACGCGGCGGATTACGTCACCGAGATGAAGTGCCGCCGCCACCCGTACCAGAAAGGCATTGCAGCCCGGCAGGGCATCGAATACTGACCTTTTCCGAAACGGAAGTGTGGATCCTGCGCATCTGCAATAAACACCGGGACGGGGTATTTTTTGCCTTGCATTTAGCCCACCGGTGTGATATGATAAGTGCAAGAAACCATGCGTGCATTTTTTGAGCAGACCCGCCATAAAAACAGGGAATCGCTCCGCACCGCTGCCGGGGCTGGCCCTGACAGCGTTTTGTTTGAAGCAGTGGTTAGCACTCCCTAACAAACCGGCGCAGGCCGTGCAGTGCATGCAGACACTGGAGGGGAATAAAATGATTGAAACAACTGTATATGTAGATGGTATGATGTGCGGCATGTGCGAGAGCCATGTCAACGATGCTGTGCGCAAGGCCTTCCCGGAGGCGAAGAAGGTGTCTTCTTCCCACACCAAGGGCCAGACGGTCATCCAGTCGGAGCAGGAACTGGACGAGCAGAAGCTGCGCGACGCCATCAATGCCACCGGCTATGAAGTGAAGGGCGTGAAAAGCGCTCCTTATGAAAAGAAGGGCTTTTTCTCCTTTTTGAAAAAGTAACCCCGGAAAACGACCGAAGGAGGCAATGGTATGAGGATCCTGGTTTACGGTGCGGGCGTTTTGGGCTGCGAGCTGGCTCATGCGCTGATCCAGAACAAAAAGAACGTTGTCACGCTGCTTGCGCGCGGTGAGTGGAAGGAAATGATCGACCAGAAGGGCCTGACCATCCGCCACTGGGTGCAGCGGAAAACCACGGTGGACCGTGTGCAGACCATCGACACCCTGGCCCCGGACGACTGCTATGACCTTGTGTTCGTGGTGATGCAGGCAGGCCAGCTGCCCCAGGTGCTGCCCATCCTCAAGGAGAACAAGAGCTCCTACTTTGTGTTCGTGGGCAACGATCCGCAGGCAAAGCAGGTGCTGGAAGCCATGCAGCGCCCGGCGGATAAGGTGGCGTTCGGCTTCCAGAACACCGCAGGCCGCCGCGAACACGACCGCGTGGTCAGCGTCTATGCCAGCGCAGGCATGACGGTGGGCGGGGCCACGGCACCGCTTTCCGGTGCCTTCCGCACCCGGCTCAAGACCGCTTTTGACGGTGTGAAGTACAGGCTGAGCTTCTACGGCGATATGGACGAATGGCTCAAGTGCCATGCGGCCTTCATCCTGCCGATCTGTTACGTCTGCTACGCCTGCAACGGCGATCTGCGCCGTGCCACCAAGCAGCAGCGCGGTGCGATCCTGGATGCCGCCTATGAGGCCTGCGAAATGCTCAAGGCCATCGGCATCCCGGTGAACGATGCAGACAACACCGAGAACTTCAAGCCTGGCACCGCGGGCCGCCGCCAGATGGAAGCCATGCTCTTTGTCATGGCCAAAACGCCGCTGGGCCGTCTGTGTGCTTCCGACCATGCGATGCACGCCGTGGGCGAGATGCATTACCTGGACGATGCCTTTGAGGCCATGCGCAAGCAGGCGGGTACGGCCATGCCCATGTGGGAGAAACTCCGCAGCGAAATGCCCTCCTGGGACGCTCTGCAGAAGACGAACGGATAACAAGACCCGGCGCAGGCAGAAAACTTCTGTCTGCGCCATTTTGCGGCATAAAGTTTGCATAAACAAACAATGAAAACAGGAGGAGATCATGAAGGTATATTCTCTGGGAAACAAGGCGGGCCCCGCCCTGATGCTGCTGCCCGGTACCTGCTGCCACTGGAAAAGCAATTTTGCGCCGGTGCTGCCGCTGTTGGAGCCGCATTTTCACGTCCTGTGCGTCTCCTACGACGGCTTTGATGAGACAGAACCGGACACCACTTTCCCCACGATGGAGGAGGAAGCGGCAAAGATCGAAGCCTACATCAACGAGAACCTGGGCGGCCATCTCCACGCGGCCTACGGCTGCAGCCTGGGCGGCAGTTTCGTGGGCCTGCTGGCGGCACGGCAGAACATCCGGCTGGAGATCGGCATCCTCGGCAGTTCAGACCTGGACCAGGCATCTCCGTTTGTTGCAAAGCTGGAAACGGACATTGCCCTGCCGCTGATCTACCCGGTGGTGCGGGACGGCAGATTCAAGTCGAAGCTGCTGAACAAAAAGATGGAGAAGCGCAAGCAGGAAATGCCGGGCTATGTGGACAAGTTCATGGAGATCATGGGCGGTGCCCGGCCTTATGTTTCGCTGCAGAGCTGCAAAAACCAGTTTTACTCGGACATGATCACCCCGCTGCCGGACCACTGGGACGGCCCCACGGCCATCCACATTTTCTATGCCCTGAAAATGGGCGAGAAGTACCGCGCGCGGTATGCGCAGCACTACGCTCACCCGATCATCCATGAGCAGGATATGCAGCACGAAGAATTGCTGGCCTGCCACCCGGAGCAGTGGGCAGCACTCGTCAAAGAGATCTGCCTGTAAAAACCAGAAAGAACCAGAAAGGCCGATGCAGCTGCATCGGCCTTTTGTCGTATCAATTCTGCCAGAAATGATGCAGCTGTTGTTCCAGCTCGTCATTGCTGCGCAGATAACGGATGTGCCGCCAGTGGGGCGGGAACAGCCGGGCGTATTCCGGCAGGGCGAACCGGTCGTCCAAAAGCAGCACCACGCCCTTGTCTTCCGGCGTGCGGATGACCCGCCCGGCTGCCTGCAGCACCTTGTTCATGCCGGGGAAGCGGTAAGCGTAGTCAAAACCGCAGCCATTCTGTTCGTCATAGTAGCGGCGCAGCATCTCCTGCCGGGGGTTCACCTGGGGCAGGCCCACGCCCACGATGGCGCAGCCGATGAGCCGGTCCCCGGCCAGGTCCACACCCTCGCCGAACACACCGCCCAGCACCCCGAACCCCAGCAGAGTTTCTTTGGGGTCCGGCACAAATGCGGCGAGAAACTCTGCCCGTGCGGCATCGTCGGCTTTGCTCTCCTGCGCAAGGGTGCGGATGCCTGGATACCGTGCCGCAAAGTCCTCGCGCACCTGCCGCAGGTAGGCATAGCTGGGGAAAAAGGCCAGATAGTTGCCGGTTTTGCTCAGCGCCAGCCGGGCCAGAGCGTCCGAAACCGCCTGCACGCTGGCGTCCCGGTCACGGTAGCGGGTGGAGATATTCGGCAGGCAATACAACCCGAGATTTTCTGCCGGAAATGGGCTTTCCAGCGCCACGGCCCGGGCGTCCGGGCAGCCCAGCACGCCCCGGTAATAGCCCGGCGGGGCGAGGGTGGCGCTGAACAGCGCGGCGCTGCGCCCGGCGGCAAGGCTGGCGTCCACAAAGGGTGCCGGGTCCAGGCAGAGCAGGTGAAGGGCCAGCTCACTGCCATAGGCGGAAAGCTGGGTGAGAAAGTGGCTGTCGTAGCGTTCGGCGGCGCGGGTGATGTCCTGCACGGCAAAATAGAGGTCCAGCAGCTGGGCATGGGCGTCCGCATCCGGGTTTGCTTCCAGCCAGTCCTGCAAAGGGGCCTGCACAGCCCGCAGCGGCGTGAGCAATGCGGCGGGCAATTCCCGGAGAAACACCGTGCCTTCCCGGGCAAAGATCGGCTCCGGCAGTTCCAGTGCAGGCGCATCGGCGGGTCCGGGCAGAAGGCTGGTCTGGGCGGCTTCTTCCGGCGCGGTTTCCAGTGCAGCACGCCGGGGTGCCAGCTTTCCGCAGAGTTTTCGCGCCTCCAGAAAGGCCTTGTCAGCCTTGCTCAGGGCGGTTTTCAGGGCACTTTTGCCCTTGCCGAGGGCGCGCTTTGCGTCGGTCAGGCTGCTTTTGGAAAAGCTGGCAGAATACATCGCCCGGGCACGGTCCGGCAGGTTGTGCGCCTCGTCAATGAGGAACAGCCAGTCGCCGGACGCATCAAAGAACCGCTTCAGATGCACCACCGGGTCGAACAGGTAGTTGTAGTCCCCAATGACCACGTCGCACCATTCGCTCAGGTCCAGCCCCAGCTCAAACGGGCACACCGAGAACTGCCAGGCGGTGTCGGCCAGAGCGGCACGGTCAAAGCTGCCGGGGCCGTCCAGCAGGGCGGCCAGTGCGTCCTTCACCCGGCTGTAGTAACCATTGGCGAAAGGGCACAGCTCCGGCAGACAGGCCGGGCGGCCCTCGGCGTCCGGGTGCAGGCAGACCTTTTCCTTGGCGGTCAGGGTCACGCTGCGCAGCGCAAGGCCGGGGTCCGCTGCCCGCAGCCGGGCGATGGCGTCCTCGGCGGCGGCCTGGGTCGTGTTGCGGGCGGTGAGGTAAAAGAGCTTTTCGCCGCTGCCTTCGCCCATGGACCGCAGGGCGGGGAAGATGGCGCTCATGGTCTTGCCGATTCCGGTGGGTGCCTGGCAGAACAGCCGGGTGCCGCCCTTGTGGTCGGCGTCCTTTCCGGCGCGGCAGGCGCGGTACACTTCGCCCGCCAATGCCCGCTGGCCCGGGCGGTATTCGGCAAATGGGAACCGCAGTGCGGAAAGGCTTTCGGCGCGCCGGACACTCCAGTCCAGCTGGCGCTGCGCCCAGGGGGCATATTGCTGCAAGAGCCCGCGCAGGAAGGCGTCCAGTTCTTCCCGGGAAAAGTGCCGCACGAAGCGGATGATCTGGTCGGTGTCGAGCTGATAATAGGTCAGCCGCACGTTGATTTTGGAAAGGCTTTGCTGGTCGGAATAAATGGCGGCATACACCATGCCCTGCGCCCAGTGGCAGGGGTTTATCTCCTCGGTGATCTCCTCAAAGGGGACGGCCGTGGTCTTGATCTCGTCGATGGTCACGGGGCCGCCCTCGTCCGTAAAAATACCGTCGGCCCGGCCTTCCAGCGTGAAAGAGATGCCGTCCGCTTCCCGTTCGGCAGAGAGGAACACCTCGGCCTGGTAGCCCTCTCCGGCGGCTTTTTGCAGCCTGCGGTGGATGCGGGCACCTTCCAGCGCGCGGTCAAACCCTGCAAAACGGCTGTCGATGCTGCCGGTGCGCAGCAGAAATTCCACCAGCTGCCGGATGGGAAGATGGATGGCGGGCATAGAGTTCACTTCCTTTTAGATGAAAATGCTTCTTGTGCAGAGTGCAGTCGCGTAGGGCAGGTCTGATGGCTTTTATGAGAAACATCTCCGCCGGATATGTTCTCTTTTGCCGCACAAAAGAGAACCAGAAAGGACGGCGGTGCCCGGAGGGCATGAAAGCCCCAGTGGGGCTTTTAAGCCGCAGACCGGTTTGCGAAGCAAATGCCGCGTGTTCAGCGCGGCAAGGTCGCAGCGATTTCGACGCGCTGGATCCGACGGGTTGCGGCCCCCTGCGTCTGCTTCGTGCCTTGGGCGGCACTCGCATCCTGCAGGCCGCTGCCCCAACAGCTCCTCCCTGTATCCGCCACTGGCGGCGGTCGTCGCCGTTGCAAACAAGGGGCTGCTCGCCCTTGATAATCCCAAGGCAGAGGTCGAAACGAAAAAATGCTAGCCGCTTCGCTCAACGCATCTTTTTTCGCTTCTCCGATTTGCAGGCCCCTCAGTCGCTGCGCGACAGCTCCCCACAGGGCGCGACAAACGCGAATATAAAAATAATTTTTCCACTGATTATGGCCAGAGCGCACGCGGTGGCCATTTCAAATAGTGTTACTCCAGCCCAAACAACCCGGCACATTCTTTGGCGGCTTCATCTACCTTTGCAAAATCCACCGCCGCACGGTAATAGGTCTCCAGTTCGTCGTGGCAGCTCTTGGCCTGGGCCATCAGGGCGCAGGCCTGCTCCAGCAGCTCGGCGGCGGCGCGCTCGTTGAACCGCAGCCGTGCGCGGTAGGCGGCAAGATTCTCCCGGTCCAGGAAGCGCGTGCAGCGCACGGCCTGCACGCCGGGCAGCTGCACCGGATGCCACCGGTTGTCGGTGAGGAAGGCCAGCCGCAGTTCCGGGATGAGGATGTGGTCGATCTTATCCTCCGGGTGCATGGCGCAGGGGCAGGTGATGATGTGGTGGCCGCGGGCCAGCGCTTCGGCGCGGATCAGCTCCAGCAGCAGGCGGGAAACGGCCCCGTAGTCGTCGCGGAACACCACGAACTTGTCGGCCAGTGCCTGGGCGGTGCCCTGGTAGAACACTTCGCCCTTCGGCGTGATGGCCGAAAGCAGCCGCAGTTCTTCGCTGCCAAAGGTCTCGGTGCGGGGCAGCACCCGGGCACACAGGCGCTTGACGTAGCGGCGCACCTTTTCAAAGTTTGCGCTGCAGGCTTCGGCCCGGCGGCTGTCCAGCAGCAAACTCCCGGCCGAAGCGATATACCGCGCCGCCCGGCTGCGCAGCATGGCGTTGCGAGCGAACAGGGCCCTCACATCGTCGGCGTGGGGGTGCAGTGCCTCGGCGTCGATGGTGTGGTACAAGCTCACCACCACCTCGTCCGCGCCGGGGGCATCCGGCTCCATCACATGGGGCGCAGTGGCGTCCACGATGGCCTTGTGCCGCGCGGGCAGGATGACGCCGTCCAGGCTGTCGGGGTCGCTGGCGCAGTGGACGCGCTCCACGGTCTCGCCCTGCTGTTCGGCGGTGCGGGCCAGCCGCTTCATCAGGGTGGATTTGCCGCAGCCGGGGCCGCTTTTGATCAGGTACATCTGCATCCCGGGTTCACGGCGCAGCGGCTCAAAATAGCCCTTGAACCCGGCGGGCGTGGTCGCGCCCAGGAAAAAATCCACGGAAACAGGTCTTGCGTTTTCCATAGTGTCACACCTCTCTTTTGCTTTAGAGTATGCAAAAGAGAGGTGTTTGGTTCCGTATTTCAATCGCCCTGGTAGGTGTGCTCGCACACAGCACCGATCGTGTCCCGCAGGGCGGCAAAGTCTGAAAAGGCGGCGGGCTTGTTCTGCGGCTGGCGCAGCAGGGCGGCCGGATGGAAGGTACCCATGAACAGGATGCCGCCTTTCTCAAAGAACTGCCCGTGCTCCCGAGTGACGGAAAAATCCGGTTTGATCATCCGCTGGGCGGCGATGCGGCCCAGGCACACGACGATCTTCGGCTTCAGCAGGCGGAACTGCTCCCGCAGCCAGGGCATACAGGCTTCGCTTTCTTCGGGCCGGGGGTCGCGGTTCTGGGGCGGGCGGCACTTGACGATGTTGGCGATGTAGCAGTTCTGGCTGCGGTCCAGATCAATGGCGAACAGGTACTTGTCCAGCAGCTGGCCGCTGCGGCCCACGAAAGGCAGGCCCTGCTCGTCCTCGCTCTGGCCCGGGCCCTCGCCCACAAAGAGGACCTCGGCGTTCTGCGCGCCCTGCCCAAACACCACATTCGTGCGGGTTTGGCACAGCTCACACTTCGTGCAGGCAAGGCATTCTGTTTTTAATGTATCCCAATCCATGGCGGTCGATCTCCCTCAGAAACAGTATGATATTTTATTCACAAATGAAAGCACTTTTTCTCTTAAAATAATAGCACAAAAAGGCTGAATTTGTAAAATAAACGCAAGAGAAAACGCAAGAGAAATCTTAGCGGATTCTCTTGCGTTATTTTTTTGCGCATTTTTCAGGAAAGCGAGGGAACAGGAATGGCAAAACACATGACGCAGGATGACCGCAAGGTGCTGGAAGCCCGGTACAATGCCGGACAGAGTGTTGCCGGAATCGCCAGGGCGATGAGCTTCAACTATTCCACCATCTATAAGGAACTGAAGCGCGGTGACACTGGAAAAATGGATGCCAATGGTCGCGCAGGATATAGTGCAGAGCTTGGGCAGCAGCGATTATACAACGCAAAGCAGCGGTTCAGGTATCGGGCGGATTGCCCGGCGGAGTAAGGCATGGGAGAAGTGTTTAAGCTGAACCATTGCTATAACATGGACTGCCTGCCGGCAATGGAACTGTTCCCGGATAATTATTTTGATTTGGCGGTTGTGGATCCACCGTATTTCTCTGGCCCGGAACGCAGAGGATTTTACGGATCAAAAGTCAGCAAAATAGGCGTACATCGTGACTACCCCGTCTCTCCTGCTTGGAGTAAACCAGAGCCGGAGTATTTCAAGGAGCTGTTTCGAGTGTGCCGCCACTATATTGTATGGGGCTGCAACTATTTTGACTACCAGTTTGCTACCGGACGAATCGTGTGGGACAAGTGCAATGGAAATTCTAGCTTTTCAGATTGCGAGATTGCGGCGACAAATTTGTTTTCCTCAGTGAGAATGTTCCGGTATATGTGGTCCGGCATGATGCAGGGAAAAAGCATCACAGAAGGCGACACCATGCAGGGAAACAAGAGCTTGAACGAAAAGCGAATCCACCCAACGCAGAAGCCGGTTGCTCTTTATGACTGGATTTTCAAAAACTATGCAGAGCCAGGGCAGAAGATCCTTGACACCCACCTCGGAAGCGGAAGCAGCCGCATAGCAGCA
>ENA-UOJQ01000902-UOJQ01000902.1-human-gut-metagenome-genome-assembly--contig:-P63-NODE-902-length-27558-cov-10.105407_pt1 | contig 27558 bp, 26 predicted proteins | sample MGYA00242352_ERZ723899 | MGnify/ENA metagenome assembly ERZ723899
CGTGCGGAAGAGGTACAGCAGCGCCACGAAGAAGATCGACACCGCGCCGAGCAGCGCGATGAGCTGCTGGCCCGCGTTGCAGGCGTCCTCCTTCTGTCTTTGTCCGATGTACTGGCCCGCAACGGCTGCGCCGCCGGTCGCCATCGCCGAGAAAATGTAGATCATCAGATTGCTGATCGAGTCGACGAGCGACACCGCGCTGATCGCCGCGTCGCCGACGGTCGCAACCATCAGTGAGTCGGCAAGACCCACTGTAATGGCCAGAAGCTGCTCGAGCAGCAGCGGCCACATCAGCGCGACGAGCTGGCGGTTCGTAAACATCATTTCCTTGTCAGCGCGCACCGGCGCTGCCAGTTTGCCCATGGTTTCACACTCCTTGTATCGATTGAGCCTGTATCATAAACTATTTGCCTTTCTTTGTCAACGCCGCGTCAAAAAAGATACGGTTTCAGCGCTGCGCCCCACGCTTCGACAAGCTTTTCCTTCGTCCATCTGGCGTTGGCCGGCGAGGTGGAGGGAAGCTGGACGGCCTCGCGCCCGAGCTTCGTGCGGCAGTATTTTTTATAGCAGGCGTAGGACGTGCCGCCGTTGCAGAAGATGGCCTGAATGTCCGCCGCATCCAAAATGACGGACAGATCGTTCGGCACAACGTTCGTGATGCTCGCATCCGACGATCCCACGATCTCGCATGAGCCGATGGTGTCCCACATGGCGACGCCGCGGCGCAGGACCATCGTTTTCTTCTCTTTGACCGTCTTCGGCGTTTCCTCGCCCAGAACAGCGGCGAGCGTCGGCCAGAAGCGGTTCTGCGGGTGCGCGTAGAAAAACGCCGCCTCCCTTGACTTGACCGACGGGAACGAGCCCAGGATCAGCACGCGCGACTTTTCGTCATACAGCGGCGGAATATTATGGACCTGCGTCTTAAGCTCCATTTTCTCGCCCACCTTTCTGTCTTTTTCGCCATTTTAACACAGGAACATCAAATCGCCAAGTCCCGTTTCCTCCGTCTGCGTGCGCTTCACGCTTCGCTGCGGAAATGGGTTGGCTTTTCGGCAAAGTCATGTTATGATAAAGTAAATATATATTAAATGTAGGTGCCTTGCCCCGCGTGGGCACGGTCATCTTTGAGAAAGGACATCTATGAAAGACGACGACAATCACATTCTTCTTTTAGAAAAGGGCAAGCGAGGCCTCGTGCAGATCATCTTCGGCCGCACGGGCATCATCATCGTTTCGCTGATCGTGCAGATCTTGTTTCTCTTTGCCGCCTTTTACAAGCTCGAGGGCTTTCTGCCCTACTTCTGGGGCGGCAACACGCTGCTGTCGGCGGCAGTCGTGCTGTTTCTGTTCGGCAACGACGACAACCCGACCATCAAGCTCACGTGGTTTTTCATCCTCGCGGTGCTGCCGGTGTTCGGCTTGATTCTGTATGTTTACATCAAGACCGACCTCGGCCACCGGCTGATGATCCGCCGCTACAACGACATCCTGTCGCAGACGGAGCACTTCGCCCCCTCGGAAAGCGCGTGTTCCAAGGAGGAATTACCGGAGGAGCTCCAAAGCCTTGCCTCCTACCTGAATTCCTGCGGCTTCCCCTGCTATCAAAACACACAGGCGCAATACTTCCCCCTCGGCGACGATGCGTTCGCGGTCATGTGCGACGAGCTCCAAAAGGCCGAGCACTTCATCTTCCTCGAGTATTTCATTGTCAGGGAGGGCTACATGTGGGGCCGCATCCTTGAAATTCTCAAGGAAAAGGTCAACGCGGGCGTCGAGGTGCGCGTGCTGTACGACGGCACCTGCGCGGTCGCGCTGCTGCCCTATTCCTACCCCGAAAAGCTCGAAAAGCTCGGCATTGCCTGCAAGATGTTCGCGCCGCTGCGCCCGTTCGTCTCCACGCACTACAACTACCGCGACCACCGCAAGATCATGGTCATCGACGGCAAGATCGGCTTCACAGGCGGCATCAACCTCTCCGACGAGTACATCAACCGCACCTCGCGCCTCGGCCACTGGAAGGACACAGCCATTGCCCTGCGCGGCGACGCCGTGCGCAGCCTGACGCTGATGTTTTTGCAGATGTGGGACGTCAGCTCCGTGCACTTTACGCCCGAAGTCTACAGCAAGTATCTCGACGTGCCGCAGCCGGCGCATGAAAAGGAAGCGGGCTATGTCATCCCCTATGGCGACAGCCCGCTCGACCGCGACCTCGTCGGCGAGATGGTCTATATGGATATCATCAACCGCGCCAACCGTTACGTACACATCATGACGCCGTATCTCATCATTGACAACGAGATGATCACGGCGCTGACCTACGCCGCGCGCCGCGGCGTGGAGGTCCAGCTCATCCTGCCGCATGTGCCTGACAAGGAGATCGCCTTCTCGCTTGCGCACACGTATTACCGCAGGCTGCTTGAAAACGGTGTACAAATTTATGAGTACGAGCCGGGCTTCGTTCACGCGAAGGTCTTCGTCAGCGATGACTGCAAGGCGACCGTCGGCACGATCAATCTGGACTACCGCAGCCTGTACCACCACTTCGAATGCGGCACGTACCTCTATGCGTCCCCCGAAGTCCCAAAAATTGAGCAGGATTTCCAGCAAACGCTCGCCAAGTGCGTCCGCGCGGACGCAGAGCTTCTCAAAAACGACCCGTTTATGCGAAAGCTCATCGGCCCCGGCATGCGCATCATCGCCCCGCTACTGTAAGAAGCAAAAAAGTCGAAACCGAAAGGTTTCGACTTTTTTTATTCTCAATTACTTTTCGAGCTGCTCGAGCGCGCTGCACACGGCAGTGTGCTCCTTCTGCACCGCCACATAGAGTGGCTGTACGCTTTCAGACATCGAATCCTGACCGCGCGCAGCGCTTCCGTCATCTGAGAGCTGGCGTGGGCGAGCGAGCCGAGGCCAAGGTTCAGCGCCACGCCCTTGAGCGTGTGCACCGCGCGGAACGCCGTAGTCGTGTCGCCCGTGTTCATCGCATTCGTCAGGTTTTGCATGCTGTCATCGCCCGGGAACATATTAAGGAAGCGCACGATGCGCTCGTCGTTCTGAAAACGCGCCTTGGCTTCGCCATAGCCGCCGCCGACGCAGCGGAAAAATTTGTCAAGTTTCATGTTCTTTCTCCTCTCGATAAATTGCTACGCAATCCTTTTTCAGTTTGGCCTGATACATCGCAAGGTCCGCCCTGCGGATCGTTCTTAAGATGCGTCCCGCCGCGAACGCGCCGCCGATGCTCGCGCTGATGTGCAGTTCAGGATACTCCTCGATGACGATCTCGTCAAGCGTGGCGCGGATGGACTGCAATTTCTTCTCCAAGATCTGCTGCGGCAGGTCGCGGAACAGCAGGAAGAATTCATCGCCCCGTAGCGCACGAGCTCGTCGTCGCTGCGGATCTGCGATTTGATGGCCTGCGCCGCGCGATAGAGCGCCGCGTCGCCCGCCTGGTGGCCGAAGCGGTCGTTGATGTGCTTGAAGTTGTCCATGTCGATCATGGCGAACGAGAACCAGCTCTCCAGATTCTTGAGCCGTTCGTCGTAATAGCGGCGGTTGTAGACCTTGGTGACCGAGTCCATATACACCTGCCGGTTGCGCACGAGCAGCTGGTTGAGCACATTTTCGCGCTCGAACATGTCGTCGCTCTTGGTGCGCTTGACCAGCTCGAGCGAATACGGCCTGCCGTCCACCTCGATGAACGACGCGAGCACATAATAGATATCGCTCTCGCGTGTTTCGATCTTCGTCTGTGGCTTGTGCGTGCGCAGCACCTCCTGCGAAATGCAGTTTTCGCAGCGGCGCTTCTTTTTCCACACCGCGTAGCAGTGCTCGCTCTTTTTAAGCGTGTAGCCCTCATCCATTTTCGTCAGCTCCACACAGATCGTCGGCGCGACCAGCCGCGCAATGTCAAAGATGCGGCGATATGCTCGGCAATGTTCATGCCGCCCATGATCTTGAGGCGCGAGATGACGGTGCTCTGCAATTCGGAGGGGACCGTAAGCACGCGGCGCAAAAGGCCGTCGATACGCATACGCACAACCATTTCGCCGTCCTGCGGCTCCAAGTGGATATCGCTCGCGCGCTCGGAAAACGCGCGTTCAATGAGGCTGCTCCGTGATAAAGCCGGCGCGGATGAGCACATCGCCCAGGCGCTCCTTTGTCTCCTTCTGCATTTCAAGCGCTTTTTCCAGCTGCTCGTTCGTGATGACGCCCGACGAGACCAGAAGATTGCCCAAACGCATGTTCGCCATATTCATCCACCTCCGTCTGCTATCTGCCGATGTATGTTAAGAAGTTGTATATCAGGAAAAATGCGCTATTGCTATAAACTTTTTTCTAAAAATTGTCAATAATGTTCAGTATTTCTCCCATTTCGCACATATTTTATAATCCATATTTCTTTTTTCCTCAAATTTATCGTGCATTTTTTACCGTCCGCTGACGGCTCTCCCGTTTTTTTGCGGAAACGCTTCGCCCTTTCCGCTCTTTTTTCAATCATTTCTGGCAAAACAGCAGGAAAAACCGGGAAAATTTCCCTTGAATGTTCCGTGGTTCTGTGCTAAGTTTACATTAAGTATCAAATGTTTCTAAAAAACATGCATAAACAGTTTTTGTTTGGCACTGGCTTTTCCGGTGCCTATTTTCTTGTCCGCCCGCCCCGCGGCGGCATTTCTACAAAAGAGCGCGCCCTAAAATGCGTATAAGGTCTACACGATGGTCGAAGCCAAAATCCTGATCGCGGACGATTCGAAAATGAACCAGCAGATCCTTTCCGAAATCCTCGGCGGCCGCTACGAATGCCTCTATGCCGACGACGGCATGCAGGCGCTCGAGCTGCTGCACTCCGAGTTCGACATCGACCTGCTGCTGCTCGACATCAACATGCCCCGCCTCGACGGCTTCGGCGTGCTCGAGGTGATGAAGCAGCGCAACTGACTGCAGGAGATCCCCGTCATCATCACCTCGTCCGAGGATGACGAGTCGTTCATCCAGAAGGCCTACGAGCCCGGCGTAACGGATTACATCCGCCGCCCGTTCAACCTGACGGTCACGCAGCGGCGGCGATGATGCTGCTCGCAGGCTGCGGCAGCAAGGCAGGCCCCGGATTTTCCCCGGCGAACCCTGTCAATATCACGATCTGGACGTACTACAACGGTGAACAGCTCGAAGCGTTCAACGCGCTCGTCGACGAGTTCAACTCGACCGTCGGCAAGGAACAGGGCATCATGGTTGAGAGCTCCAGCCACGGCAGCGTGACCGATCTTGAGAACAACGTGCTCGCTTCTGCCGAGGGCAAGGTCGGTGCCGAGGCGATACCCAACATCTTCTCCGCCTACGCCGACACTGCCTACGCGCTCGATGAGATGGGTCAAATTGCCGATCTGAGCGATTATCTAAGCGAAGAGGACCGCGCCGCCTTTATTGAGGACTATCTGAGCGAAGGCGACTTCTCCGGCTCGGGCAGTATCAAGATCTTCCCCGTCGCCAAGTCGGCGGAGTTGCTGTTTCTCAATGAAACGGACTGGGAGCCGTTCGCCGCCGCCACAGGCGCAACCTATGACGACTTGGCCACGATCGAAGGCCTCGTCTCCGTCGCCGAACGCTACTATGAGTGGACCGACGCGCAGACGCCCGACATCCCGAACGATGGACGCGCGTTTTTCGGCCGCGACGCGATGGCGAACTACATGCTCATCGGCGCCAAGCAGCTTGGCTGCACGATCTTCGACGCGCAGGACGGCAGCATGACGCTGAACTTTGACCACGACGCCGTGCGCACCCTCTGGGATAACTACTATGTCCCCTTCATCAAGGGCTACTTTTCCGCAAGCGGCCGCTTCCGCAGCGATGATGTGAAGACCGGCAATATCATCGCCTACGTCGGCTCGTCTTCGAGCGCAACGTTCTTCCCCACGCAGGTCATCGCCGACGACATGGACAGCCACGACATCACGCGCAAGGCGCTTGAAAGCCCGAAGTTTGCGAACGGCGAGGACTACGCCGTGCAGCAGGGCGCGGGCATGGTCGTGACGAAGGCGAGCGATGCCGAGATTCAGGCAAGCCTCGTGTTCCTCAAATGGTTCACCTCACCCGAGCACAACATCACGTTCTCTGTCGACTCAGGCTACCTCCCCGTCACGCACGAGGGCAACTCCATCGACGCGATCCGCATAAGCGGTCTTGCCCTCAGCGATGAGATGGACGAAGTCCTCTCCGCCGCAGTCGACACGGTCAACAAAAACCATCTCTACACGCCCCGCGCCTTCTCCGGCGGCACGAACGCCCGCGCCATTCTTGAATATTCCATGAGCGATAAGGCAAGCGCTGACCGCGCCGCGGTCAAAGAGGCAATGGCGCAGGGGCAGAGCTTTGAAGAGGCCTCGGCGCAGTTCCTTTCCGACGAATGCTTTGAAGCCTGGTATCAGGATACGCTTGCATCGCTTGAGGCCTTTCAGGGCTGAGTGACTGTTCAATGACAAAAAGGGGCCGTTTTATGTTCTTTCGCAAACCATCGGATCATGTGCCGCATGTCACCATCTTCCATACGATCCTGCGCTCCATGCTCTGGATCCTGTTCATCGAGATCGCGCTGCTTGTCGGCATTCTCTATCTCTGCCGCATCAACACGAACCTTGAGCAGAATGCTGTCGACATCTTGCAGATACAGACGGAAAACCGCCAAAACTATCTGCAAGGCCAGATGCTCGACGCGCAGGACCTCTCGTCGCTTGCGGGCAAGATCAACGCCGTGACGCAGGCCATGCTCGACGACGGCGAGATCAGCCTCGACACGCTCGACAGCGGCAGCGACGCCGCATCTCCCCTGCTGCTCTCGATCGGCGACAGCCTGATCTCCTCGATGCGTCATCGCCCCGTCACCGGCATTTTTGTCGTGCTCAACACGCACGATCTCGACACACGCAAAAAGGGCGAGCCGCTGCCCTGCCTTTACCTGCGCGACCTTGACCCGAATTCCTCCCCCTCGCAGCGCAATTCTGATCTTATGCTCGTGCGCGCACCCGCACAGGTCGTACAGTCACTCTACATTGCGACCGACACGAGCTGGACGCCCTCGATCAACTATGGGTCCAACGGCAGCAGTGGCTTTCTCTATCCCGTCTTTCAGGCAGCCTACCACGGAAACGGCGAACTGGACGCCGCGGACTACGGCCACTGGACGTCCTCGCCCTACACGCTCTCCGGCGACGATCACTCCGCCATCGCCTACACCATCCCGCTTATTTTAGATGACGGCACGGTCTACGGCGTGCTCGGCGTCGAAATTCTTGAAAGCTACCTGCAAGCCCTGCTGCCGGGCACCGAGCTGCAGAATGACAGCTCGGGCACCTATCTTCTCGGCGTCGCATCGAATTCCGCCATCGGAAAAGACGACCTTACCGTCAGCGTCATCTCCGCCTCCCCCGCCGCAAATGCGCCACAGCAATCCTATGACCAGACGCTGCTGCTCAAGCCGTCAAAGCGCGGTGGCTACCAGAGTGACTCCCCCCTCGGCCTTTGTCACGCCGCCGTGGCACCGCTGACGCTCTACAACCGCAACGCGCCGTTTTCCAATGAGCAGATGCTGCTTATCGGCTCGGTGCCGGTATCGACGCTTTACGCCTTTTCAGGCTATGTGCTGCGGTTTTTGATCATCGCGGTCCTCGTCGTGCTCACTGCAGGACTTTTCAGCAGCCTTGTGCTGGCGCGCAAGCTCTCGCGCCCGATTTCGCGCCTTTCCGACGAGGTCGCGCACGCGCGTGAAAGCCGCAGCTCCATCCCCATGCTCTCCGCCACCGGCATCATCGAGCTCGACCGGTTCTCCTCCGCGTTCACGCAGCTCGGACGCGAGGTACTCGATACTTCGACCAAGTTTCTGCGCATCATGGACATGGCAAGCGTGGAGCTCGGCGGCTATGAGCTGCGCTCCGCTCCCGACAGCATCTATGTCACCGACAATTTCTTCGACCTTCTCGGCATGCCCGGCGTTGACGCAGACGACTTAACAGCGCAGAGTTTCCGCGAGCTTTTGCAGCGCTTTGAGCGCTCGTGCCCCCACTCCCCCGCGCCCGACGGCGCGATGCTCTACCACATCCGTCTGCCAAGCGGCAAAGAGCGCTACCTTCGCATCGAGACGACACACGAAGACGGCACGCAGGTCGGCCTTGCCGAGGATGCGACCGCCAACACGCTTGAAAAGCTGCGCATTGAGCACGAGTGCGACTATGACACGCTCACAGACCTCTACAACCGCCGTGCCTTCCACCGCATCTGCGCCGAGTTCTTCTGCTCACCCGAAAAGCTCGGCCACGCGGCGCTTTTGTTGTTCGACCTCGACAACCTCAAGCAAATAAACGACACATTCGGCCACGACTGGGGCGACGAGTACATCCGCCGCACAGGCGAATGCTTTGCCAAGAACGCTCCCGCGCGTACTGTCTGCGCGCGCATCAGCAGCGATGAGTTTAGTGCACTCTTCTACGGCTACAACGATCAGGATACGCTGCGCGCCGACATCCGCGCGCTGAAAGCCGCCCTTGAGCACTCTGTCGTCCAGCTTCCCAGCGGACGTGAGCTGCGCGTGAGCGTCTCCGGCGGTATCGCGTGGTATCCCGAGAGCAGCACAAATCTCATCACACTGCGCAAATACGCGGACTTTGCCATGTATCAGGTCAAGCGCTCGCGCAAGGGCGAGCTGCTGGAATTCGACCCTGAGGTCTACCGCACCAGCCTGCAGGAAAGACGCTGCCATGAGGAGTTCCGCCGTCTCATCAACGAGGAGCTTGTCACCTACCGCTTCCAACCCATTATCGACGCAAAAGACGGCAGCGTCTTCGCCTATGAAGCGCTCATGCGCGTGGATCTTCCCACGCTGCACTCCCCTGCTGACGTGCTGCGCCTCGCGCGCGAGGAAAACTGCCTGCACGAGGTCGAGCGCATCACGTTCTTCTGTGCGTCAAGTGCATATCAGGCGCTCGAAAACGCCGGTAAGGTCGTGCCCAGCGCGCTGCTGTTCATCAATTCGATTGCAAGCCAGTATCTAACGCCCGATGAGCTTTCGGAATACTCCGCGCGCTACGCCTCGATCCTGCCGCGCATCGTCATTGAGATCACGGAGGAAGAGTGCCTCGACCCCAAGGCGCTGCGCATCAAGCAGACGATCCGTGGCAGCTCTGGTGCGTTCGCGCTCGACGACTACGGCAGCGGCTACAGCAACGAGCGCAGCCTTCTCGAGCTCTCGCCCAACTACATCAAGATCGACCTTTCCATCATCCGCAGCATCGACACCGACGCCAACAAGCGCCAGATCGTGTCGAACACCGTGTCCTACGCGCACCAGCGCGGCATGAAGGTCGTGGCCGAGGGCCTTGAGACCGCGGACGAGGTACGCACCGTGCTGTCGCTCGGCGTCGACCTTCTGCAGGGCTTCTTCCTCGCGATGCCGCAGGTCGAACCCGGCGGCGCGAGCGAAGAAAGTCTTGCCGTCATCGCCGAGATGCACAGCCAGAGCGATGAGAGTCAAATTTCGATATTTGGCGGCTCAACGCAGTAAATATCGCAAAAAGGCTCACGAAAGCAATGCTTTCGTGAGTCTTTTTCTTTTATCCGTTCTCTTTCGCCGTGCGGGCGCATTCGATGATTGTGCGCACCGCACGGTCGATGTTGATGGGCTTGGAGAGGTGGGCGTTCATGCCCGCGGCGAGGCATTTTTGAATGTCCTCATGGTAGGCGTTGGCTGTGAGGGCGATGATGGGGATGTGCTTCGCCGTCTCGCTGTCGAGCTTTCGGATGGCGGCAGTCGCCTCCAGGCCGTTCATCACCGGCATCTGCATGTCCATCAGGATCGCATCGAACTCGTCTGGCGCGGCCTGCTCGATCCGCTGTAAGCAGTCCTGCCCGTTCACAGCGCGCACACAGTGCACCCTGTAGCCGCGCAGTTGCTCGGCGGTGATCTCGTAGTTTAGGTCGTTGTCCTCGGCCACGAGCACGGTGAGCGGCTTTTCCGGCAGCGTGATGGCCGTCTCGGTGTGCTCTTCGGTCTCGGCGTCGTCCGCCGCGGCGGGCAGGTCGAGCGTCACGCGGAATGTCGTGCCCTTGCCGACCTTGCTCTCAGCCCCGATCGCACCGTCCATCAGGTCGACGATCTTTTTCACAATGGCAAGGCCGAGGCCGCTGCCGCGCACCTTGTTGACGCGCGTGTCGACCGCGCGGGAAAAGGCCGAATACATCTGCTCCATGAACTCCGGCGTCATGCCGATGCCCGTGTCGCTCACGACCGAGACAAGGCGGACCTTGCCGCTCTCGGCAAGCTTTTCCTCATAGACCTCGAACTTCACATCGCCGTTTTCCGGCGTATACTTGACGGCGTTTGAGAGCAGGTTCATATAGATCTGCCCGAGGCGGATCTGGTCGGAGAGCAGCAGCACATTGTGGGAAATGTCGTGCAGCTTTCCCGAAAAGCGGATGTTTTTCGCCTCCGCCATGCCCGCGATGGCCTGGCAGTAGAAGTCAAACAGCTCCGGCAGCTTCACCGGCTGCGAGACGATTTTGAACTCCCCGCTCTCGATGCGCGAGATGTCCGGCACATCGTCGATGAGCTCCTGCAAGTTGCTGCCGCTGACACGGATCTTTTCCAGGCACTCTTTCATCTTATCCGAATCGTCCGCGTGCTGTAGGGCGATGTTCGTAAAGCCCATGATGACACATCGGCGTGCGGATATCGTGCGACATGCGCGAGAGGAACTCGGACTTTGCCTCGTTCGCGCGGCGTGCCGCATCTGCCGCGTTCATCAGGTCCACACGATAAACGGACGTGCTGTCCTTGCAGAGCACCTTGAGCATCTGCTGCTCAAGCTTCACGGCCTGCAAATTCTGCTCGAGCGACTTCTGCTTTTCTTCCAGCAGCGTCAGCATGCGCAGGTTCTCCCGCGCGCTGCCGAGGTGCCCGCCGACAAAGGCAAGCAATCGGAGCTGGCCGGCCGTCATTGCCCGCTACGGATTGTCAAGGCCGAAAAAGCCGCTCAGATTGCCGCGATAGAAGACCGGCACCGCGATCTCGGAGTGGATGCTCTGCTTGCTTCAGGATCTCGTACTCGCTCGGCATCTGTGTTTTCACGCCTTCAATATTCGGAATGACGATCGTCTCGCCGCGGCCGAAGACCTCCAGCCAGTACGGCATATCCGCGGGAACGATCTCCGTCAGGTTGTCGATCTGCGGCGCGACGCCGTTCGCGCACCACTCAAAGGTGTTGCAATAGGCCTCCGCCGTCCCCTCCAGCCGTTCGAAGAGGAACACGCGGTCGGACAGCATGGCCTCGCCGATCAAACTCAGCAGGCGGTAGACCAATTCGTCCATCTCCTCTTTGCTGCACGTGCGGTCGATGCGCGCAAGCTGATCGATGAGCGCACGGCTGTATTCTGCCGCAATGCTCGCCCCTGCGGTCACGGGCGGATGTTCTGCTTGCTTCATGCGCTTGTCTCCTTTGCGGCGTTTACACTCGTCATAAATATGCAAAATTGGTCATAGTTTGTTTACTATAGCATGGGGTAGTTCGAAAGTAAACGCGAAGTTGTCCCTCCCGTCGATCGTTCGGCATCGCCGCACAAAAAAGCGCCGACTCGTTGAGCCGGCGCACTTTTATTTGTTTTCACATTCTGACGCTTTACTTCTTCTTGCCGCCGAGGAATTCCGGCAGGGGCTTGCCCTGCTTGAGCCACTGGTGATACTCGGCCGTCGCGGCGAACTCAACGTCGCCCGCAGAGTTGAGCGCGGTCTCGACAGAGTCCTGAATGACGCCGATGATGAAGCCGACGCCGACGACCTGCATCGCGATGTCGTTCGAGATGCCGAACAGCGAGCACGCCATCGGGATGAGCAGCAGCGAGCCGCCCGCCACGCCGGAAGCGCCGCACGCGCCGAGGGCCGACATGATCGAGAGCAAAATCGCCGCGGGCAGCGAGACCTGCATACCCAGCGTATTGGCCGCGGCCAGCGTCATGATGGTGATGGTGATGGCCGCGCCGTCCATGTTGATCGTCGCGCCGAGGGGGATAGAGACGGAGTAGAAGTCCTTGTCCATGCCGAGCTTTTCGCACATCGCCATGTTCACGGGGATATTCGCCGCGGAAGAGCGGGTGAAGAACGCCGTCAGGCCGCTTTCACGCAGGCAGCGGAACACCAGCGGATAGGGATTGCAGCGCAGATAGATGAAGATGATGATGGGGTTGATGACAAGCGCCATGAAGAGCATCGTGCCGACCAAAAGCAGCAGGAGCTTGCCGTACTGGGTGAAGATCGCAAGGCCGTTGCTCACAACGTTCGTGAACACAAGGCCCATGATGCCGAACGGTGCCAAATTGATGATCCAGCGCACGATGGTGGACACCGCGTCCGCCGTGTTGCTGAGGAAGACCTTCGTCGAGTCCGCACCGAGCTTCTTCATCGCCACGCCGAAGAGACAGCCCCACATCAGAATGCCGATGTAGTTGCCGTTCATAATGGCGGAGATGGGGTTCGAGACGATGTTGGACAGCAGCGTGTGCATGACCTCGCCAAGGCCCTGCGGGATGACCTCGGCCTCAGCGGCCTCGGCCAACAGGAGCATCTGCGGGAAGAGCATGCTGGTCACAACGCTCAGCGCCGCGGCGACGAACGTCGTAAGCATGTAGAGCCACATGACCGTGCCGAAGCGGCGGTCGAGCTTGGACGAGCCCTGCGCCAGCGCGCTCGCCACGATGACGAACACCAGCACGGGGGCAATGCCCTTGAGCGCGCCGACAAACAGGTTGCCAAGCTCCTTTAACCACGTCGCGCCGGGACAGACCAGCGCCAGGATCACGCCGACGACAAGGCCGATCGCGATGCGCAAAATCAGGCTGACGCCGTTATACGCGGCGGCAATTTTTTTAAGGGTCTTCATAAAGGGATTCATAGGGGCATCTTCTTTCTTTACAAAATCTAACGCTCTTACGATCCTCTTCTCTCTGCTCAGGCCGCAAAGGCGCTTTCACTAACGGCCTTTATTATATCTTTATGTGCAGGAAATTGCAAGGAGCGGACAGATGTATTTCTACGAAAAACACTCCAATGACAGAAATTCGTCATTATCGCCATGAGATCTGCTGTCTGTCGCCGTCTCGCAGCACGAAAAAGTCTTTTCTGTCCGCACGCCATAAAATTCTTGCGCAGGCGAACGGATTCTATTGACATCTTTGGGCATTTTTGCAAGAATCCGATTCGTCTGTCAAAAAACACAGCACAAATAATAACACCCATCGGATCATACCGACGGGTGTTATTTACATAACCGCATTTTACATCGGCTCAGCGTGTTCGCCGCAAAGTGCAACAATGGTCAGCGCAAACAGCTCCGCGCTTCGCACGATCTCATCTACCACAAGGTACTCATTTGCACCGTGCATGTGATAATCTACACCTAATCGGGAAGCGCCAAACGCCACGCCATTTTTCAGAAAGCGCGCATATGTCCCGCCGCCAATAGCAAGGCACTTGCCCGGTTCGCCCATGACCTGCTCATAGCAGCCTAACGCGCGCAGCATTTTCCCCCTTCGTTAGGGACAACGCTGCGTCAATATTCTCGCGCATCACATTTGCCTGATAGGTTTGAATACCATAGTCCATTGCACGGCTGTCAATCATAGACGTCTGCGAAAACCATTCCCGCTTGTCCAGCAGATCCGTGACGAGCTCTTCCTTTTTCAGCAAGATCGCATAGTGCAGAACCGTAAGGCCAAGGTCGTCTTGCCAATCATACCACGCAGGATCCAGCTTTTTCCCGAGCCGAACAGCATGGTATACCTCGTTCATACGACAGTTCCGAAAACAGTGCAGGAAATCCTCAACTTCCTGCGCTCCTTCAGGGTCGCATCTTGCAAGGCTTTCCTTTTCTAACCTGTATTCTACTCTCCTATCGAGACGAATGCAGAGGTAACAGAAAATAATCTTTTCGGACGGGGCCGCCCTCTTTGCGCCGGAAAGGTTCTGATGGGCAGAAGTAAGATATTCTGAATCAAACGTGCCCTTCGGATCTGACAAGTCCTGCCGCAAGTCTTTCGAAAATTCTCCTTGCTTTTCTTTGACCTTTCTTTGTTCTTCATAGGGAAGCGCGTTTACAAAGCCGTCGTAGATCTCAAAATTGCAGGAGCGATACAGGTCTTCCGTGCGGAGCAGCTTGGCAGAAAAAGCGTCATCCCCCGCCAGTCCGAAATTGTCAAGCATCATTAGTTGGTCATCACTGATGCGACTGTACTTCATTGAAGTCCGGACGGCAGCGAATAGCCGCTGAATGCTGCGCTCTTTCTGCTCTCGTGCCCAGTCGTACTTTTCGAGCAGTACCACTTGCAAGCCGCGGATAAATTGTGTTAGCTCCATTCCGCCGACGCTCTTGCCGAAAATGGTACAGCCTAAGATCGTATGTCAGTCATATTGCCCGCACAGAGCTTGGGTTTGACAAGTTTGATTACCTCAGTCTTCGTCACACCCACGCCACCATGCTTGCCGAAAAGGATGCTTCGCCCAAATATGTGCAATACCGCCTCGGTCACAAGAACATTCAGGTCACAATGCAGATCTATCAGCATCTCACAAATAAGATGTCTACCGAAAATGCACAGCTATTGGAGCTGTTTTAGGTATTGCTGAAAAAATAATTAAGATTTCCCCCTTCATCTGCATTGTTTCTCTGCCGTTCGGCAGATACTGCTATTGACATTCCTTTTTCATTTGTAGTACAATCGTAACACAAGGAGTTGATTTTTATGGCAATGGATGCAACGTTTCAAATCCGTATGAACAGCGAACTGAAATCCGAGGTAGAGAGTCTCTATCGCAGTCTCGGTACCTCCTTTGCAGAGGCCGTCCGCATCTTTGCGCAGCAAAGTCTTCGTGAAGGCGGTATGCCCTTTACCCCGTCCTTAAAAACCTGGGATGAACTGAGTCAGGATGAGATCAACGCCAAACTCCGCAAGAGTGCAGCGGATATTGCCTCTGGCCGTACCCTTTCTCAGGATGCGCTTGACGCAAAAATCGCAGGACTATAAGCAAACATGGACAAATACAATATCGTATACACAAATGCTGCCGCCAACGATATCGCTGAAAAGTTTCAATACATCACCAGCGTCCTTCACGACCGTACCACTGCCGAACGCTGGTACGCTCGCCTGAAGGATGCGATCTGGCACGATCTTTCTTTTATGCCGGAGAAGTATCCGCTTTACAACGAAGAGCCATGGCACAGCAAAGGTGTCCGCCTGTTCATCACACGGCAGGATGTTGTGGTTTACTCCACAGATAAAACTGCACAAACCGTCTACATCTGGAATGTCTTCACAGCAGGCCGCGATTTGAGTTCTCATATAGAAGACGCACTCGAAAAGTGACATCGCCCACTGCATCATTTTAGTGCCGACTTTGAGCAGAGGTTGGCAAAATGTTGACAAAAACGCAAAAGTACCCGCTTCCTTGTGGAAGCGGGTACTTTGTTCTTTGCGAAAAGATTGCTTTTTGCGGCGTTTTGGAAAGCTTTTCTTACTTCAGGCTCTCCGCAACAGCGACGGCCACGGCGACGGTCGCGCCGACCATCGGGTTGTTGCCCATGCCCAGGAAGCCCATCATTTCCACGTGCGCGGGCACGGAGGAGGAGCCGGCGAACTGGGCGTCGGAATGCATGCGGCCCATGGTATCGGTCATGCCGTAGGAGGCAGGGCCGGCGGCCATGTTGTCCGGGTGCAGGGTACGGCCCGTGCCGCCGCCGGAGGCGACGGAGAAGTACTTCTTGCCCTGCTCAATGCACTCTTTCTTGTAGGTGCCGGCGACAGGGTGCTGGAAGCGGGTCGGGTTGGTGGAGTTACCGGTGATGGAGACATCCACGCCCTCGGAATGCATGATGGCAACGCCCTCGCGGACGTCGTCAGCACCGTAGCAGCGAACGTCGGCGCGCTCGGTCTCGCTGTAGCGGATCTCGCGCACGATGTTCAGCTTGCCGGTGAAGTAGTCGAACTGGGTCTGAACATAGGTGAAGCCGTTGATGCGGGAGATGATCTGAGCGGCGTCCTTGCCGAGACCGTTCAAGATGACGCGCAGGGGCTCCTTGCGGGCCTTGTTGGCGTTGCGGACGATGCCGATCGCGCCCTCAGCGGCGGCGAAGGACTCGTGACCGGCGAGGAAGGCAAAGCACTTCGACTCGTCGGACAGCAGCATCGCACCGAGGTTGCCGTGGCCCAGACCGACCTTGCGGTCCTCGGCGACGGAGCCGTCGATGCAGAAGGACTGAAGACCCACGCCGATCATCTTGGCGGCTTCGGCCGCGGACTTCACGCCGGACTTGATGGCGATGGCCGCGCCGACGGTGTACGCCCAGCAGGCGTTTTCAAAGCAGATGGGCTGGATGCCCTTGACGATCTCATACGGGTCAAAGCCCTTGGCCTTGCAGATCTCGCGGCACTCTTCGACGGAAGAGATACCGTACTGAGCGAGGACGCCGTTGATCTTGTCGATTCTTCTCTCGTAGTTTTCAAATAAAGCCATTGTTTCGTCCTCCCTTCCTTATTCCTGACGCGGGTCGATGTACTTGGCAGCGTTGTCCCACTGACCATAGTGACCCTTGGCCTTTTCGAGCGCTTCGTTCGCATCGATACCCTTTTTGATGAAGTCCATCATCTTGCCGAGGTTGATGAACTCGTAGCCGACGATCTCGTTTTCCTTGTTGAGCGCGACGCGGGAGCAGTAGCCCTCGGCCATCTCGAGGTAACGGGGGCCCTTTTCGGCGGTGGCGAACATCGTGCCGACCTGGGAGCGAAGGCCCTTGCCGAGGTCCTCGAGGGACGCGCCGACAGCAAGGCCGTCCTCAGAGAAGGCGGACTGGGTGCGGCCGTAGACGATCTGCAGGAACAGCTCGCGCATGGCGGTGTTGATGGCGTCGCAAACAAGGTCGGTGTTCAGCGCTTCGAGAATGGTCTTGCCGATCAGGATCTCGGAAGCCATGGCAGCAGAATGGGTCATGCCCGAGCAGCCGATGGTCTCGATCAGAGCCTCCTGAATGACGCCCTCCTTGACGTTGAGCGTCAGCTTGCAGGCACCCTGCTGGGGCGCGCACCAGCCGATGCCGTGGGTGAAGCCGGAAATATCGGCGATCTGCTTGGCCTGGACCCACTTGCCCTCTTCGGGGATCGGGGCCGGACCGTGATATGCGCCCTTCGCAACGGGGCACATATGCTGCACTTCGGTCGTGTAAATCATAACGATCTTCCTTTCTTATCCTCTGTCTCCACAAAAAGCGGAACGTATCCATACGTATTTTTTATCATAGCAAACCCGAACGTCTTTTGCAAGGTGAAAAAACGGAAATACGGGCAAAATCCGTATTCCTTTCCCTCATTTTCCGCTATGCCGCGTTTTTTCGTTACAGCAGGTGGCGGATCGGGCGCTGGACAACGCTCAGAATCGTATACAGCGCGCGCTTTGCCCAAGGCAGCGTCATTTCTTCAAACCGCGCGCCGTGTTCCGTGCCGCCGTCGTGCAGGGCGAGGCGGCTCTGGTCGATGTACTGTACACTCTCCTGCCGCAGCGCGGCATTGACCTCCTCGCTCTCGATGACGAGCATCAGCTCCGTGTCGAGATATGCGCTGCGCATGTCGGCGTTGAATGAACCGACGACGCTCAGATCATCCCCGATCAAAATCGTCTTCGTGTGCAGCGACTGGCCGCAGACGACCTCGTACACGTCGACGCCGCGCGATAAAATATTTTGCTTTTCGCGTAAGTAGTCCGAGCAGCCGCTCGGGTTCGCGCCGTTTTCAACGGCATTCGTCAGCACGCGCAGCTGCCGCGTCTCGGCAAGTGCTTCCAAATCGTTATACATTTTGTCGTTGCAGATGATGTACGGCGTTTGCAGCAGGACATCATCGCCCTGCGCCATCAGGCGGACAAGCGCGGCCCACAGCTCAGGCGCTTTCGCCTCCGCGCGCGGCGAGCCGCTGAGAAGGCTCACATGCGTGACCGCCGCGGTCTCCACCTCCCAGTCGACGGCGGCAAGCTCTTTTCCATGCACCGCGCATAACGCCGCGTAGCGCTCCTGCAGCGCGTCGGTCTGCGAGGACGTCTTGCCTGTGATGGTTTTATTCTCCAGCTGCGACCAGACGCTTTCAAAATACGTCAAAAGCTGGGAGACCGAGCTGCCCTCTCCCCCATCCGACACGACGAGCACGTCGCGGTCGATGTTCTGGTTCTCCTGATATGAGCCGAGGAACAAATCGTTCGAATTTCTTCCGCCGAGGATATACTTATTGTCGTCGGCGATCAGATACTTGTCGTGCAGGCGGTAGTTGAGCTTCCACGGGCGCAGGAGGTCAATGGGATCATAAAAGCGCACCTCCACATTCTCCTCCGCCGCGAGGGCGCGGAGAACGCCGCTGTTTTGCAGATGCAGAAAACCGTTCAGCCCGTCGACGATGACGCGCACCCGCACGCCGCGCTGCGCCGCGCCATAGAGCGCGGCCATCAAATCCTGTCCGCTGCCGTCCGCGCGCAGGTCAAAGGTCGAGAAGATGACCTCCCTTTCCGCACTCTCGATGAGCTGCAAGCGCCAGAGCAGCGCACTGTCCGTATCCTCGATGCTCCTCACGCGCTCCTGCGATGCGTCCTCGCTCAATCGGGCTTCATACTGCCTCCACAGCTCCCCTGTCGCCTCTTTTTGCGGCAGCGGGACGAGAATGGCTGTCAGCACCCCATATAAAAGGTACACGCCCAGTGAGATGCCAAGCCATTTCAAGATATGTTTTTGCTTCATTTTTCACCTGCTTATCATAAAACTCATGCCGTCAGTTTACCATAAGGGATGCAAGCTGTCCAGCGGCGCGGCGGCGGTAAGTTTTCCCGACCGAAACGCCGCAACTTTCGCCCAAACGGAAATTTCTCGAAAAGAGGTCTTGACAATCCGCCAATTTCCGACCTATACTGTCGGTAAATGAAAAATACCCCACACGGGTATTGTATTTGCCCCGAAGGAGGAATCAAATTGAAAAAGGAAACCTATGACGTGACCGGCATGAGCTGCGCCGCCTGCTCCAGCCGCGTGGAAAAGGCCGTCGCCAAGCAGCCCGGCGCGCAGCAGGTCGCGGTCAACCTGCTGAAAAACAGCATGGTCGTCGAATACGACGAATCCCAGCTTTCGTCCGCGCAGATCATCGCCGCGGTCGAAAAGGCGGGCTACGGTGCGTCTCTGCATGCAAAGCCCGGCAGCGCCCCCGCCGCGCAGACTGCCGAGACCGGCGGCGCCAGCGCCGCACAGAAGGCGTATAGCGACATGAAAAAGCGTCTCGCCCTCTCGCTCCTCTTCACCATCCCGCTGTTCTATCTCTCGATGGGCCACATGATGGGCTGGCCGCTGCCCGCGTGCTTCCTCGGCATGGAAAATGCGATGACGTTTGCGTTCACGCAGTTTTTGCTGCTGCTGCCCATCGTCTATATCAACCGCCAGTACTATATCGTCGGCTTCAAGACGCTGTGGCAGCGCTCGCCGAACATGGATTCGCTGATCGCACTGGGCTCCAGCGCCGCCATCGTGTACGGCATCTACGCCATCTATAAGATCGGCATCGGCTTCGGAAGAATGGACATGGACACGGTGCACACCTATATGATGGAGCTGTACTTCGAGTCCGCAGGCACGATCCTGACGCTCATCACCATGGGCAAGACGATGGAGGCCCGCGCCAAGGGCAAGACCTCTGATGCCATCACAAAGCTCATGGACCTTGCGCCCAAGACCGCGACGGTCGAGCGCAACGGCGTCGAGAGCGTCATCCCCGTCGAGGAGGTCCAACTCGGCGACGTGCTGATCGTCAAGGCGGGCGAGAGCGTCCCCGTCGACGGCGTCGTGCTCGAGGGAACGCCCTCGGTCGACGAATCCGCGCTGACGGGCGAGAGCATCCCCGTCGAAAAGCAGGCGGGAGACAGCGTCATCGGCGCGACCATCAACAAATCCGGCTATTTCAAGATGCGCGCGACCAAAGTCGGCGACGATACCGCCCTTTCCCAGATCGTGCGCCTTGTGGACGAGGCCACGAGCTCCAAAGCGCCCATCGCCAAGCTCGCCGATAAGGTCAGCGGCGTGTTCGTCCCCGTCGTCATCACGATCGCCGTCATCGCAACGGCAGCATGGCTGCTGACGGGCCACAGCGTGGAATTTGCGCTGTCCATCGGCATTTCCGTGCTCGTCATCAGCTGCCCCTGCGCGCTGGGTCTCGCCACGCCGACGGCCATCATGGTCGGCACGGGCCGCGGCGCGGTGAACGGCATCCTCATCAAGTCTGCCGAAGCGCTTGAGACGACGCACAGCGTCAACACCGTCGTGCTCGACAAGACCGGCACCATCACGCAGGGCAAGCCCGTCGTCACCGATGTCGTCGACGGCGGCATCGGCAGGGACAAACTTCTCTCCGTCGCCGCGTCGCTCGAAAAGCTCTCCGAGCATCCGCTTTCTGAGGCCATCGTGGCCGAGGCGGAGAAGGAATCGCTCACGTTCCTGTCCGTCGACAAATTTGAGCAGATCCCCGGTCAGGGCATCCGCGGCGAGGTCGAGGGCCAGCTCTGCCTTGCCGGCAACCGCCGCATGATGGAAGCAAACCGCATCGAAAACAGTGAGCTGCTCGCACAAGGCGAAGCGCTGGCTGAGGACGGCAAGACGCCGCTCTACTTTGCGCTGGACGGCAAGCTCATCGGCCTCATCGCCGTAGCCGATGTCGTCAAGCCCACGAGCGCGCAGGCCATCGCCGAGCTCTCGAGCATGGGCATTGAAGTCGTCATGCTCACGGGCGACAACGCCAAGACCGCCGAGGCCATCCGCCGTCAGGTCGGCGTGGACCGCGTCGTGGCCGAGGTGCTGCCGCAGGATAAGGAACGCGAGATCCGCCGCTTACAGGAGGGCGGCAAGAAGGTCGCCATGGTCGGCGACGGCATCAACGATGCGCCCGCCCTTGCGCGCGCAGACGTCGGCATCGCCATCGGCGCCGGTACGGACGTCGCCATCGAGTCGGCGGATATCGTGCTGATGCGCAGTGACCTTCTCGACGTCTCGACCGCCGTGCAGTTGAGCCGCGCGGTCATCCGCAACATCAAGGAAAACCTCTTCTGGGCGTTCTTCTACAACGCCATCGGCATTCCCATCGCGGCGGGCGTGTTCTACCCCGCCTTCCAGCTCAAGATGAACCCGATGCTCGGCGCGCTCGCGATGAGCTTCAGCTCGGTGTTTGTGGTGAGCAATGCGCTGCGCCTGCGCTGGTTCAAGGCCAAGCACACGGAGGCAGCACCGAAAACGGTTTCTTCTCCGTCGGATCGCGGAGTGGAGATAGCAAGCAAGGAAATTATGGCAAGTAATGAAAAAGGAGAAACAAACATGGAAAAAGTCATCAGCATTGAGGGCATGGCCTGCATGCATTGCGTGAATCACGTTCAGCAGGCGCTTTCCGCCGTCCCCGGCGTGAAGGAGGCAAAGGTCGATCTCGAGAGCAAGTCCGCCACCGTCAGCGTGGACGGCAGCGTAACCGACGCGGCGCTCAAGGCCGCCGTGGATGAGGCGGGCTATCAGGCCGTCTCCATCCGCTAAGGCCATGAGAGCCGATCGTGATTCCGTCCGCCGCAAGCTGAAAATTGCCCGCGGCCAACTCGACGGCATTTTGCAGATGATCGACGACGACCGCTACTGCGTGGACATCTCCAACCAGCTTCTCGCCACGCAGTCGCTCCTCAAAAGCGCCAACCAGCAGATCATGCGCGCGCACATCGAAGGCTGCGTGCGCGAGGCTTTGCAGACCGACCATATCGACCCCAAGCTCGAAGAGGCCTTCCAGCTCCTCGAGCGCATGGCGCAGTCGTGACCGCACAAAAAAGGACGACAGCTAAAAATAGCTGTCGTCCTTTTTTGTTATTCGATCAGATCCTCGCGGTCGAGTTTCTTTTCCGAAAGCTGCTGTGCGGTGTGCTCATGTACGAGCTGGAGTACTACCGCCGTGAGGGGAATGAAAAACACAATACCGACAAGGCCGAAGAGCTTGCCGCCAAGCAATGCCGCAAGGAGCGTCCACAGCGGCGCAAGCCCCACGCTGCTGCCAACCACATGCGGGTAGATGAACTGATTTTCCGTGAACTGCACCGCCTGATAGACGATCAGGCACAGCAGCGCCTTCTCCGGCTGGGCAAGCAGCGTCAGCAGTACGCCGATTGCGCAGGAGGCCAGCGCGCCGATGTAGGGAACAAAGGCGAAGGCCGCCGTCAGCGCGGCGGTCAGCCCCGCGTAGGGAATGCCGCACAGGGAGAACGCGAGAAAGATCATCGTGCCGAGGATCACGACCTCCACGCACTGCCCGGACAGGAAACGGGCGTAGGTGGTGTGCGTCAGGCGCGCGATGCGGCAGACCTGATCGGCCTTTCGCTCGCTCAGGTTGGCGTAGAGGAGTCTGCGGCTCTGTTTAGCAAGGCTGCGCCGGTCGAGCAGCACATAAAACATGATGACGATGGCAAAGGTGACGTTGGCCACCGCCGAGACTGTGGTACCGGCAAGATCCACCACCGAGTCGATCAGCGCGCCGGCGCCGGTGAGCGCCTTTTCCAGCACTGTTTTCCAATCGAGCGCGGCGATGCGATCGGTGAGCTCGCTTGTATCCACGCCGTGATCCGAGAGAAGGCGCGCCCAGTCCGGCCAGTTCTCCCTGACCAGTGTGCCGATGCTCTTGAGCGACGCGGCAAGCTGCGGCAGCGCCAGAACGCACAGCAGTACCACGACGATAACCACGCACAAAAGCGTCAGCAGCAGGCTGAGAAGGTCAATGTGTTTTTCCTTTGCCTTTGGCATCAGGCGCGTCAAACGTCCTGCGATGCCCTGCATCGGCACACTGAGGACAAACGCCATCAATAACCCTATGATCACCGGCGTGAAGAGGGTAGCGAGCCTCGTGAGAAACGCCGCGACTTCGTTGAGATTCATCAGCGCGGCATAGAGCGCCACGCCGAACGCGACCAGAAGAAATTGCTGTTTTCCTTTTTTATCCATTGTTCTTTTCTGCACCTTCCGCGCGTTCGCTCTGCCACCGGAGCGGAAGTGTCGAACGCTGTGCATATCCTTTCAGGTTAATTATAGAATGGCTTGCGCTGCATTGCAAGTTCTTTTGCCTGTCGCTTGGTAGTTTCTCCCGCCCGCTGCTTTTTTCGCTCAGACTTTTGCGGAAAATCAGCATTTCTCCCCTTGGCGCGGCGGTGATCGTCTGCTATACTGAAAGGAAGAAAAGCACATCGGGCGGGCGTTGACGCTTCCGATGGAAAGGAAGGCTCAGAATGAATCGAACGGGGAACGGCGCCGCACTCTGCGAAGATCCGCATGACTTTCTTGTCATGCAGAATCTCTATGACGCGGCGGTTCGGCAGCTCACGCTGAAATTCAACATCCTCAACAGCGAGTTCAACGTCCTCTACGCGCGAAACCCCATCCACCACATCGACGGACGCGTCAAATCGCAATCGAGCATCGTCGCCAAGCTCATCAAGCGTGGCCTGCCGCTCTCAATCGAGTCCGCGCGAAAAAACATCAACGACATCGCGGGCGTGCGCGTCGTTTGCAGCTACATCGACGATGTCTACCGCGTGGGCGAGATGCTGGCGCGGCAGACGGATGTGGAGATCGTCAAAAAGCAGGACTACATCCAGACGCCGAACTACAACGGCTACCGCTCGCTGCACATGGACATCAAGGTGCCCGTCTACCTCTCCGACCGGACGGAATACGTCGTGGCGGAGATCCAGCTGCGCACGATCGCCATGGACTTCTGGGCGAGCCTTGAGCACGATATCCGCTACAAGGTCGACAAAACGAAGCTGCCCGAGGGCATCAACGAGGAGATGTTCGAATGCGCGGGCAAGATCGCTGAGATCGACCGCCAGATGCAGGACATGTACCAGCGCATCAAGGCCTCGGATGCCTACAACGAAGATTGAGTCCCCTACATAAAGGAAAAAGGATGCATCGAAAGACGCATCCTTTTTGTTTTTTCACTGCTTTTTGTGATACCCGCAGTCGCAGTAGGGGCCGCCGGAGGCGAGCGTGTACTCGCGCACGAAATCCGACGCGCCGCCCGCGTCGCTCATCGTGTAGTCGAGATGGCACAGCGCGGGCGTCAGATCGTAGAGCCCCAACACCTGCATCAGCGTGCAGATGCCGCAGGTCGTGAAGCGCGCCTCGTAGCCGCTGCCGTCCTCGTACTCGAAAAAGTCCATGTTCCACGAATAGGGGTTGCGATCGCCCGCGCGCAGCTTCGCCGTCGCCTTCATGCCCTCGATGTCCTTGGGCGTGAACTTTTTCTTTCCGCTCGCGCGGCAGAAAGCCTTCATCGTAGGCGTCATCATCGCCGCGGCGTAGTAGTCCGTCAGCGTTTTGATGTCCGGCCGCTGCGGCATGCACAGGATAAACGCGGCGAGCATCGCGCAGTTGACGATGTTCATTTCGAAACGGTCGCGCTTGTCAAATTCCGGCAGCTTCGCGATGATCTCGCGATATTTCTTTTTGGCACGCGCCGCAACGTCCTTCGCCTGCTCCGCGGTCAGGTCGAATTCGACCGTCAGGTGCTTTTCAAACGATCCGGCAAACAGCGCCCACATGCCCGCAGGCTTTCCAAGATACTTCATTTGCTCTCCCCTTTTCGAGTTTAATCTCTCAAACTCGTCTGCATTTTTGACTGCCGTCTTGCTTTTGGTCATAGTATACCGAGGGCGGGAGCGCTTGTCAATGCGGCGCAAAAAAGCAGCGGTTCTGATGAACCACCGCTTTTTTCAGTTGGATTTACTTGCCCTGATAGGCGCGATACAGGAACGTCACGATCTCCGCGCGCGTGCAGTCCGCGTTGGGGCTGAACGTCGTGTTGGAAGTACCGTTCGTCACGTTATTCGCAACCGCCCAGTTAATCGCATCAGCGTAGAACGTGTCGGACTTCACGTCGGTGAAGTTCGCACTGCCGCTCGCGGTGCCCTTGAGCGCACGGTACAGGAACGTCACGCTCTGGCCGCGGGTGCAGGTCGCATTCGGCGCGAACGTCGTCTCGGTCATGCCGTTCGTGATGCCGTTCTCGACCGCCCAGGCGACGGCTTTGGCGTAATAAGCACTCGCAGGAACGTCCGCGAAGCTGGTAGCAGCAGTCTTAACGAACTCCGCCTCGACGCTGACCTTGCCATCCGGCATGACAAAGCTGTACTTGCCGTTGCCGAGGTCGGCGAGCGGAAGCAGATCGCCGCTCGCATCCTTGACGGCGAGGCTGCCGAGCTCATAGCCCTCGTTGGGCTTCACCGTGACGGTCACATTCGCGCCCTTGGAGGCGTTGGCCGGGGAAACGGTCACCGTGCCGTTGGGGACAGCGGGAGCGGTCGCGGGATAGGTCGGCGCGCCGGGAACGTAAGGATAGCTCGTGTACTTGTGGCAGACAGAGCAGGTCGTGCCGGGCTTGTGCGTCTCGGTGCACTTGGCATCGCAGCGCGCGCAGATACCGTTCTTGTTGCTCCAGTCGTGACCGAGTTTCTTCAGCGTCTCCGCCTCAACGGTGGTTGCCTGCGTACCAGCCTCGTCCTTGAAGACTCCACTGCATCTGGAGCAGGTGTAGTACTCGTTGTTGCCGTCTTCCGTGCAGGTCGCTTCCTTGGCGTCAGTCTTGGTCATATCGTGGCCGAGGGTCTTGAGCACCCAGCTGTCCTTCTCAATCTCGTTGGTTCCGTTTTCGTCGGAGAAGTACTTGCCGCAGCCGGAGCAGGTCCAGTAGGCCTCGTTGCCGGCCTCGGTGCAGGTGGCAGCCTTGGCATCGGTCTTGGTCAGCTTATGAGCGCCTAATTCGCCATACGGCTGATCACAGGTTTCACAAACCGCCTTTGCTGTACAGGTGGCAGTACCGCCGGTGTGCTTCGAAAATTCACCGTTTGCACCGCACTCAGTGCAGGTCTTCCAATGGCCAGTGCTGTCGCTGGAATAGGTCGTGCCATATGTGTGGGTATGGTCGTCACCCAGCGTCACCTTGATGTAGTCAAAGGTGTTGGAAAGCTTCCAAGCAGGAGTATCGCCGCCGTCTCTGTTACCGCCGAGGTAATTAAATGTAAAGTTGAGCTTCTCCAAAGCATACTGCTCATAGTCACTTGCAGTCAACGAAGATCCATGGCTTCCGTATCTGCCCTGCGTGTTCAGCTTGGCAAACACCTGCTCACCATCAACAGAAAGAGTCACAAGGCTCGTTTCGGTAGCTTTATCATAGTTATTCTCCAGTTTGACAACAGAATACTCATTGGAGGTTGGCTCTTTCTGATATACAGGACCGCCAAAGTTGATGTAATCTGTTTTGTTATTTGTAACATCATATGTACCCATATAGATGCTCGGCTCATACAGGAAAATATAGGTCATACCCTTTTCTCTCGTTGCAGTAGAGCTGAAGAGCATATTCTCTTTTGCCTGATTCTTTTCTCTCCACTCGACACACCAATTCTGCGTCGGGTCAAGAGTGAATGGAGTGCTCAGTTTACCCTGATAATCATTGAACTTCACTGTGTTGTCATCGTTCAACGTGGTGCTGCCATGTTCAGCACTCACAGTGATGATAACATTGCCATCTGCATCAACAGCGTTCATGTCGCTGTTGAAATTCCACGTAAAGGTGTGCGTCCAATGCGCATACAGGGTCGTACCGTTAAGGTTGTCCTGCATGCCAGAGGGAATCGCCGTGTCCAGAGCGGATGCAACCTTGTTCCCGCCAGCAGCCTGATCGAACCAGCCCACAAAGGCGTAGCCTGCGCGGGTGGCCTTCGGCAGCTCGGCTGTCACGGACTGCTTGATGGGATCACTGCCGTTTTTGAAGCTACCGCCGTTGGCATCATAGGTGACGGTCTTCTCATTCGGAGTCACTGCCTGCTGCTCATAGAGCTGCTGGCAGATGTAGGCCGCGATCTGGCTGTGACCATCCATATTAGGGTGGAGCGCGTTATTCGGAGAAATGCCTTCCTGATTCCGAAGCTCCCGCAGGTCGATTGTCGTGATATCGTAGTGCTTTGCAATCTGCTCGATCACTTCCGCCTGTTTAGGAATATTATTTTGCTCATAATAGGGAATAATTGCGATAATCTCAGCATCCGGATAGGTTTCCTTCATGCGCTGCAGAGAAGCCGCGTAGGCGCTCGCTGTATCCGAATAGGACTGCGCCCAATCGACAGTCTTCGCATAGTCTGCATCGGGATCAAACGTACCGACCGAGCTGTCCGGGTTGCTGCCGCCATAGTACAGGATCACATCCGGCGTGCCATTATCGTCAAGCTTGTTGATTCTATCCTTGCTTGCCATAGAAGCAGCTTTAGAACCGATGGTGCTTCCACTCCATGCCTCATCAATGCCCTCTGCCGCGCTAAAGCGGGTGATGACGTCACCCCAGTAATTGCGCTCAAAAGTCATCTCTTTGCCAGTAGTATTATCATAGCGACGTAAGGTGCGCCGCCACGACAGCCAGCTCAGGAGGTGATGGACAAGC
>ENA-UOJQ01000905-UOJQ01000905.1-human-gut-metagenome-genome-assembly--contig:-P63-NODE-905-length-27546-cov-6.689353_pt1 | contig 27546 bp, 25 predicted proteins | sample MGYA00242352_ERZ723899 | MGnify/ENA metagenome assembly ERZ723899
CCATAATTTTGAGTATAACGCATAACCTGAATTGTTGTATCGCCTTTCACTTCTCCTCTTTTTAATTCAAAAACAACTAAAGTACCATTTTTATCAACTGCTAATAAATCTGGTTCTTCTTGTCTTTGCCGCTCTTGAAAAATTGGCATTAACTGTGCATCTTCCATATATAAGTCATTTAAATTTTCTGCTAACAAATTCTCTAAATCTTTTTCTTTGCCTTCAAAATCAGAATAGCTATAATATCCCAATTTTTCTAAAGCATTATTTTTATATTTATAAAGCATCTTTATCCTTCTTTCATGTTAACAAAATCTTACAAAAATATATGCTTTGTAAGATTTTGTGCTTCATTTTTCAAACTTTTTGTATGGACTTTAATACTAAACAATTTTGTTTAAATAATATTGTTCCTGATATTATTATTTTTTGATTTTTCATACTATCATAGCTATACAATTGCTACTAATCAAAATATTATTAGCGCTAATCTTTGCATCAACTTTTAACTTTAAGAAAAAGCATGAATTATTTGTGACCTATACATTCCTCATTGTTATCTTATAATATTACAATAGGTGGACAGTTTTATAGTCTGCTCATATCAGCAGCAAATTCATTCATACGTTGTACTTCGTTATAGAAATGAAAGCCCCAAATCCGATACTCATTATCATCGACAAATACCTTTGTTGCAACAGCTTTATCTTCAATTTCCAACAAGAATTTTTCTTTCCAACTATCTTTTTCAAGAAGATGTGTTCCTTTTGGTTCTATAAATACTTGCAGTTGCTCATAACCACTTTCTTTATTCGAATGAAGAAACAACACATAATCTGGTTCAAAGCGTTCACCGCCATTAAACGAATAAATGTGTAACTGCCTTTCGTTTCTAATCAAGAACACTTTATCATATTTTCTTTTTAGCTCTGGTACAAAAGATTTGAAATAAGCTACGAACGCCTTTTCTTCGCTTGTACCAAAGTTATCCTCAAAAGCAAACCAATCTTCTTTAGAAAGATCAATTTTCCAAGCTGCTGGAACAGAGTTATCATTCTGAGAATAACCGAGGCCACCATCATGCATAATACTATAATTACATTTTTTGTCTTTGAAGATCCTATTAATACGCTTAGCATTAAATGTTGTTGTACCCTCATACACAACTTCAATAGAAGAAACGCTATCAGCAATCTTACCAAGTACATTTAGACAAACAACATAAAGAATTGACGATGTTGGTTTTTCGTATTTAGAAATAATTTCAATCTTAATATTGCCTAAATATTTTTCGCTCATTATAAATTCTTTTGTTGACTTCAAATTAGGAAAGTAGCTTTGTAATGTATTAAATTTAAATACATTGTACTTGCAAAGAGCCTTATGAAGAATCGAATAATTTATATCAGCAATCTTTTTTATGCTTGTTCTGTATGTATATGTCGCAACTGTTCTTTCTGTCAAGGCATTACCACCACCGAAAATAGTATCTTCGCCAGAACTTCCGGTAGCAAGCCTTACAGTATAAATGCAATCACGAACAGACGGAAGCAATCCATCTACATCGTTTCTGCTCTTAATAACACGGTCATTAATAAAAACTATTCCTTCTTTATAAAGACTGTCTTCCTTGAATTTATCTTTCAAAATATAATCACGCACCGTAAAACTTTCCATATCGACGCCAATTTCATGCAAAGCATTGTTGAGTTCGCCAATATAACGACTATCATTCTGGCAATGGTAGTATAGTTCCTCACAGATGCGGAGAGGATTGTCAATATCGTAATCATACTTTCGCTTATACTTTTCCTGTTCATCATCAACTTGAAACGGACAATATCTTGCACCACGTCCTATAAGCTGTGCTTCTGATACTGTTGCAGCAGAAATTTTTTTACCTCCTGACTGTCTTGTTTCATAAAGACGAACAATATCAAAAAGATTGAGAACATCCCACCCCTCGTCCAGTTTTTTTACTTCAAAAACAGCTCGATACGGATTGCTTGCATCTTCAAGAGAATTAAGAACTATCTGTTTCTGCTCGGTTTCTTTATCGTCATTGGCAGAAATACAATGTGCTACAGAAAAATCTTCCCTCAACTCTTGTGCAAGTTGATCAAAAGAAATACCATTTTTTTTAAAATAAGCATATGCTTTGTTCAAAGTTTCATTATCTGTTAATTTAGAAATTCTTTGAAGTTCACTTCCAGATAAGGATTCTACTATTTTAAGAAAGTCCACCATAAATTTTATGCTATCAGATATTTTGGCAGATTTAAATAACACAACAGGCTTTATTGACAAGCGATTATCTTGAAATACTTTTAAGCGATATTGACTTAACATTATAGCTTGAATAGCTCTCTCCATGATCGAAACATCTGTACGAAGTGTTTTTATCTCTTTTGAAAATCCATCTGCTCTAAATTTAGCCAAAGGATAATCATATATAATTTTACTTTCGTATTCTGCTCTGATTTGCGGATTATTCACATCACAAGTCGCAGTAAATTCAAGTAAAATATTATCTTTGTTTGCTTCGAAAATGCGACGAACAGTTTGTTCCCAACTATGATAATTTGATTGCTCATCCTTATTTTTTGAAAGCATCTTTGTATCAACATTAAGGTGATGTGCTTCATCAGAGATAAGAACTATCTTTTTATCGGTAAAATCTTCAAAGCTTATTCCATTTTCTTTTGAAGACCACATATCTGCGTGTAGCCCCTGTGTAGTGGTAAAACAAATATTGATTGCATTTTTATCTGTATTCTGGAAATTATTTACTTCTTTAATAAAAACACGCTCACCAGCAATCCTTATCTCATCCGCAAACAGATATTTACTTGAAATAGAGTTTAAAAAGTTTTCTTTCGTTTTCTTTACGATATTTGAAAGATTAACAAAAAACAAAAAGTCACGATACCCTTTCTTATATAGGTAGAGCATCAATCCCGCCATAATCATTGTTTTGCCAGATCCTGTTGCCATATGAAAAAGCGTTTGTGTCGGTTTACGGCACATTTTATCATTTTCAAAATAAGTAATAAAATTTTCAAAGGCATTAATCTGATAAGGGCGAAGTATAAAAGAAGGATTTACATTCTCCTTTATATAACTCGGAATCTCAGTATAGCTACCAAAAATTCTTAATATATCTAATTGTTCATAAAGGAACGACATTACTTATCCACCTCATAAAAACTCTTTGTAAATGCTTTGTCCTCATCAGATATGGCAAAAGTTTCATCATTCATATCGCAGTAATTTACATAGAGTTGATTTTTATCTAAAAGCTCCATTAGTAAGCGTTTCTGTTCGTCCATTGAAAGAGCTTCAAAATCAACAATTGTCTCATCAATGTCTTTTGGAGCAACCTTGTAACTAATAAATGCATTTTCTTTCATCTCATTCCAAATGTCAATCAATCCAGCTACTTCTGTTGCTGATTCTATGCGATCAACGTACTTCTGATTGAGTTTCGCAAGCTCGCAATAAACGAAAGATCCACCACCTTGCCAACCTACAGTAGCAGAAATACCGGTACTATCACCGTTTATAACATTTTTTAGTCGAACAACAGCATCATTTTCGCCGTAATTAAGTTGCTCACACCCAATATATTTAAGCCCCATCTTGTGTGCCACAGCACAAGTTGTTCCACATCCAAGATGGTAATCCATAACTAAATCACCAACTTCTGTTGATATATCGAAGATTTGCTTAATTAGTTTCTCTGGCTTTTTACCATTTTTTAGTCTAACCCCACCTTCTTTGGCAATGCCAGCCCAAGAAATATGATTCCAAAAGTCAGTTAACAACTCTGTTACAGATAGCTTACCATCTATCATTCTCATTTTATTCGAATAAAATGCAAGAACACCACCCTTGTAAACATATCCTAATGTGCCGTCGTCACGCTTATACTCCAATACTTTATCGACAGACTTTGATTCTTCCATTAATTTTTTCAGAGTATCTGTTGGTTTATGCGGATCTCTTATGCTAACTACATTTTCAGAGTTGTTGTAAGCGTATTGTTCAATTAAATTTGCAAGTATAACTGGCCAACTTTTTCCATATTTTTTCTTTGCATCTTTTTCTGTTTCAAATCCTGCTTCATAAATTACAACTTGCTTTATAGGAGTAAATGTCCATTCATCAACATTTACACTTTTATTTACAACTAAATTGTAATTCTTATTGTATCCAACAGGAACATAAGACTTTTTAAACTTAAAATTAGGTTTAGATTTTGTATAAAACAGAATGTACTCTGTTACATCAATTGGCCCAGGATTTACAGTTTTAAATCCTGCAGGAGAAGCTGTTTTAACGGAAATTATTTGCACTTTGTTTTCTATTCCAAATATTTCATCCATTAAAACATTAAGATACCCCAACTCATGATGATCAATATGCACAAAAATCGCACCATCTTCACGTAGTAATTTTTTTGCTAACGAAAGTCGGTTTTTCATAAATGTTAACCACGAGCTATGATTAAAATTATCGTTATAGTTAAAATCATCATTTCTTGTATTATATGGAGGGTCAATATAGATACATTTGACTTTTTTTTCGTATTTCGAAAGCAATAAACTTAATGATAATAAATTATTTCCTTTAATAATCAAATTGTCGTTTGTTGAAATGCTGGTTATAGTCTGTACCCCGTCAGCAGTATATCTTTTAGCATTCGTCAAGACTTTCGGATATAGTAGTCTATCCACTTCATCAGGAGCAAGAGTCTCATTATAAAAAATTTCGCTCCTTTTTTGATCTTCTTTGGTCTGACCACCCTCTAATACACAATCTTTGTACGGAAACACAAGTTCCACGTCATTAGAAGCAGAAATGTAAGCTCCATTTTCACCAATAAGTCCTATTTTATTCTTGAATCGAGTATAAGAATCAGGCAAAAACTCTCTGTTATTGATTACCCATCCAAAACCGATCTTATCAAAAACTGCGATACCATCAACGATGGTAAAAAAGCGTTCCTTTGTTGTTTCATTAGAAAGTAATAATTTTAACAATACTGCATCCATTTTCATGCCAGCTTCATACACAGCATTTCTTAAAAATTCACCATCTTCTGTAAAAAAGCGTTGGTCTTGCTTCAATACGTCAACAACCGTCTCAAAAAAATTCGTCATTTTTATTCTCCTTTTCTTTATACAATCAATGATGTCACTGTAAGACAAGCCTCACACAGATTTTATTTAGAATAGCCCTGCTAACTTCTTTGTTGCGATTAGTCTTTATTAAGTGTGCAGTAAGAGACTACCGATTTTTCTATATTATACATTACTAATATTATCCTCCAAGCAATAATAAAACCAAAGTTTATAACTAACTATATCATACATTCTTTTAATCCAAGTTAGAAATCATATTAAGCATAACACACTTTTACTAAAAATCAATCTTTCTCTAAAATATTACTACTTGTACATAAATACAAATTATTAATTTAAACATTTTTATAATTACTTAACTCATTTCTAGTTATTAAATAGCTTCTTTAAAATATAGTATTTTATATAATTTATTAATTCACAATTCAATTAACACTACTAATTTTATTACATTATTCAAAATAAAATCTGGATATCATAGTTCTTTCTATTCTACTACGTTTCGTTTTATATTTTAATAATACATTAGTAAAATGACATTTACATAAGATATATATAATGAAATTCAAAAGAAACAAAATAATCAAAATTAATACGATACTATTTATATCGGCGAAGCTGAAAAACTGCTCTCTCGCTTGCGTCAACATTTAAAGGATGTTAATTATTGGAATGATTGTCGCAGACGGATTTGTAGTTTTAAAAGATTCTATCATTGCATCAAGCACTACGCAAAGTATGTCTGTAAGTTTACAAAATTTACGAAACAAACTAATTAATGATAAAATTATTGATAATAATTTTAAATTTATTAAAAATTATATCTTTACAAATTCATCATTAGCTGCTGCAATTGTAATGGGTAGAAATGCCAATGGAAGAACTGAATGGAAAACTTCTAACCATAAAAGTATAAAAGATTTTGAAGAAGAAAATTGACAAAAATTAGTTAATATATAACAAAAAGAAAACCTGCAAGCCGCTTATTTACTGGGCTTACAGGTTTTTATTCTTTATTCAAACTCTATCGTTGCAGGCGGTTTGGTTGTGTAGTCAAACAGTACTCGGTTGATGTGTTTTACTTCGTTTACTATTCTGTTGGCTGCGGTAGTAATTGTTGCAGGGGGCAGCATGGTAACTTCCGCCGTCATAAAGTCGGTGGTGGTTACGGCACGCAGGGCAATGGCGTAATCGTAAGTACGTTCGTCACCCATAACGCCTACACTGCGCATGTTGGTCAGCGCCGCAAAATACTGGCTGGGGCGCTCTGCCAGCGGCAGTTTGTCCACTTCTTCACGGTAAATGTAATCGGCATCCTGCACAATGGCAACTTTTTCTGCCGTTACTTCGCCGATAATGCGGATGGCAAGCCCCGGTCCCGGGAACGGCTGGCGGGTTACCAGATATTCCGGAAGGCCAAGCTCTCTGCCAGACTGGCGCACTTCGTCCTTAAACAAATCGCGCAGAGGCTCAACAATTTCTTTAAAGTCTACAAAATCGGGCAGGCCGCCTACATTGTGATGGCTCTTAATGGTTGCCGATTCACCGCCAAGGCCGCTTTCAACAACGTCCGGGTAAATGGTGCCCTGTGCCAGATAATCGACTGCGCCGATTTTTTTGGCTTCTTCTTCAAACACGCGGATAAATTCTTCGCCGATAATTTTGCGTTTGGCTTCCGGCGCGGTTACGCCTGCCAGTTTGCTGTAAAAACGTTCGCGTGCGTCTACACATACAAAGTTAATGTCAAACAGGCCGCCTTCGCCGAATACGGAGCATACTTCTTCACGTTCGTTTTTGCGAAGCAGGCCGTGGTCTACAAATACGCAGGTAAGCTGTTTGCCGATGGCTTTGGCCAGCATTGCCGCGCAGACGCTGCTGTCTACGCCGCCGCTTAATGCGCACAGCACTTTGCCGCTGCCGATGCGTTCTTTCAGCTCTTTAACGGTTTCTTCAACAAAGCTGTCCATTTTCCAGGTTCCGGCACAGCCGCATACATTATATACAAAGTTGCTCAGCATTTTGGTGCCGTTGTCGGTGTGCAGCACTTCGGGGTGGAACTGCACGCAGTACAGCCCGCGGCTTACGTCCTCTGCCGCCGCTACCGGGCAGTTGGGGGTATGCGCGGTAATTTTAAAGCCGGGCGCTGCCGTTTCAATGTAGTCGTTGTGGCTCATCCAGCACACGTTTTTGGCCGGTATATCTTTAAAAAGAAGGCTTTCCGTATCAAAGTCAACCAGTGTTTTGCCGTATTCGCGTTCCGGCGCTTTGCAAACATGCCCGCCCAGCATGTGCATCATAAGCTGGCTGCCGTAGCAAATGCCTAAAACAGGCACGCCCCAGCTGTAAATTTCCGCATCAATAGTGGGCGAATCCTCTAAATAAGCGCTGTTGGGGCCGCCGGTAAAAATAATGCCTTTGGGGTTTTTGGCTTTAATTTTTTCAAGGCTCTGCCTGTAAGACACAATTTCGCAGTAAACGCCGCTTTCCCTTACGCGGCGGGCGATAAGCTGGTTGTACTGGCCGCCGAAGTCAATTACTAAAATCATTTCCTGGTTGTCGGTTTTCATAACGGCTTCATCCTCCTGTAAAGTTTTTTACGTTTTTCTTTATCTTTTAATTTTACAATATTAAGTGTAAAAAAGCAAACAAAATGCCCGCTTTTGCAAGGGTTTACAGGCTGTTTACCCTTCTTTGGCAATAACACGGAAATCGCCGTCAATATTTCCTGTAAGCAGCTTGCGTAAAATGCTGTAACCGCCGCCAACAACTTCAATCGTGCCGTCAAGCACATCTACAAGCGGCTTCAGTTCGTCAACAACAGCCTGCGTATTGTAAGTGCCGGTATCCACAACGTAAAAATGCTCAAAGCCCTTAAACATTTTGCGAAGGTAAGCCTTGCCTTCTTCCTCGCCCTTTTCGGCAATCTGCGTTTCAAGGTTCAGGCTGCCGCTGCGCATAAAATCAAGCCAGCTTTCCGTCATAAAAATGCCTTTGGGCGCACGATTAATGCTTTTAATATCCGTTTTGGAAAGCAAAATATCCACGCAGTCGCGCGTTTTAGGTATTACAAGTTCTGCCGTAGTTGCCCTTAACTTTGCCGTTCCGCCGCCGCAGCCGCTTACGCAGATTAAAATGCGGTCTACGTTGGCAAAACTGTCGATGGTGTTCTGCAAATACTCTGCCAGCTCCTGCGGATTGCTGTGCAGGCGCTTCGGCAGAAAATACACCGGCGTATCGAGATTCAGTTCATCAATTAAATGCAGTATTTCTTTTTTTAGTGTTGGGCATGATAAAATTACCTGTTTCATGCTGATGCTCCTTTTATAACCTTCTGTAATAAGTATAGCACAGAGCAATGCGGCGTTAAACGCAGTTTTGTAAAATATCGCGGCGGAGATTGACCGCGCCCTTTTGGCAATAATATAATAAAATTGTAAATTTATAAATTTTAAACCGTTACCATACTTTAAGCGAGGTTTTTATGAACACCAGATTTTTATTTACGCATATGCCGCCGGGCAGGCTGTTTTTAATTACGGCCGGGCCGGGAGCGGTTGGCATGCTGGCTTCGGTGCTGTTTTACATGGTAGACGGCATTTTTATAGGCCGCTATCTTGGTGAAACGGCGTTTGCCGCGCTGAACCTTGCTTTGCCGTTTGTAATCATTAATTTCTCGCTGTCCGATTTAATCGGCGTTGGTTCTTCCGTGCCTATCGCCATTAAACTTGGCGAAAAAAAGAACCACACCGCCAACAATATTTTTACCTGCGCCTGCGTGCTTACTTTTTTAACAAGTATCGGCGTGGGCGCGCTGCTGTATTTTGGCGGGCCATACCTGCTTTCGCTGTTGGGCGCAAAGGGCGAGCTGCATGCGCTGGCGTTAAGCTACCTGCGGGTTTATGCATTAACGGCGCCTGTTACCACCATTGTTTTCGGCGCCGACAGCTACCTGCGCATCTGCGGGCAAATACGCACCAGTATGTTCCTTAATATAGGCATGGCGGTTATCAGCTTTGTGCTGGAATTTTTATTCCTTGCCGTTTTTGGGTGGGGCATTTGGGCAGCGGCTTTTGCTTCCAGCCTTGCCATGATGGCAGGCGCGGCTGTATCGCTGTACCCCTTTTGGCGGGGATATTTGCAGCTTAAATTCTGCCGTCCCAGTTTTTCAGCGGCGATGATTGCCAATATTTTTGTATGCGGCTGCCCGATATTTTTAAACAATGTTTCCGGGCGCTTAACTTCGATAATGATGAACTTTTTGCTGCTGCGCTTCGGCGGCACCACGGCGGTTTCGGTATACGGCGTTTTAATGTACGCCGACAGCTTTATTACGGAGTTTTTATACGGCATGTGCGACGCCTTGCAGCCTGCGGTTGGCTACAACTGGGGTGCTGGCAATTCTCGGCGCATCAGCCAGATAGAGCGCTACTGCTACGGAACGGCGGCCGGCGTATCACTTATATCGGCAGCGGTGATGATACTGTTTCCGCTTAAAATTACCCAGTTTTTTGTGCCCGATGGCGACAGCAGGCTTTTAACCCTTGCCGCTGCTGCCGTACCCATATTTGCAGTAGCGTATCTGGCACGCTGGGTTTCACTGGCAACCGAAAGCTACATGACGGCAGTTGGCAAATACTTGCAGGCTTCTGTTATTTCCGTTGTTACAGCATTTGCAGCGCCCGCGCTGATACTTATTGTGCTTTTCCCGCTCGGTCTGGACGGCTTATGGCTTAACTACCCGCTGACGGCAATAGTCTGCGCCGTGCTTTCCGTTATAATTATCAAACGCTTCAGCAAAGATTTGCTTGCAAAAGCGAAGCAGAAACATTCTTAAAAAATAAAAGCAGTTTCAAAATTTCAATAAAAAATCCCGCAAACAAGCGGGATTTTTTATTTGAATAATATTATCAAAAAATTAAATCAATTATATATTAAATTGTTTATTGCAAATGCTTGTGATATAATTTTACTATTAATAAAAATACAGCAGCATGTTTTTAAAATGCACCTGTAACAAGCAGGAGGAAATAAAATTGATTACCTTAAAAAACGGTAACGGCATCAAATGGCCGCACGGCAAGCGCATTGCCGTTTTGCTGACCTTTGATTTTGACGCCGAATACCTGCGTTATTCCGTAACCGGGCAGAGCGCGCTCGGCTTTTCGGATATTTCGCGCGGGCAGTACGGACCGCACGAAGGCTTAAAGCGCTGCCTTGACATGCTGGCACGCCAGAACATTAAAACCACGTTTTTTGTGCCCGGCATTGTTGCCGAAAAATACGCTGACGAAGTAAAACAAATTGCCGCCGCAGGGCACGAACTTGCCTACCACGGCTATACGCACGACGCACGCCCCGGCATCCCGCTTGAGGAAGAAGAAGCCAATATGGCAAAAGCGGAAGCCATTCTTGAAGCCATCAGCGGCAAAAAAGTAGTTGGCCACCGCGCCCCGCTTGATACCTTGCAGACTTACGGCGTTAAGCTGATGCAAAAACGCGGTTATTTATACAGCAGTACCTTAAAAGACTGCGACTGGGCATACATCCACGAAGGTGAGCACCCTGTTGTGGAACTGCCGACTGAACCCGGCTTTGACGATTTTTCGTTCTTTTATTTTTCATACGCCGATGCGCACACCATTACCTGCAGCTACCCGGCAGAATATGTTTACAACATGTGGAAAGATGCCTTTGACGAACTGGCAAACGAGGGCGACAAAATTATGTGTCTTAAGCTGCACCCGCAGCTGATTGGGCGCTCAAGCCGTATCCGCATGCTGGAGCGCCTGGTGCTTTACATGCGCCAAAACGGTGCGTGGATTGCCGGCTGCGAAGAAGTTGCGCGCTATGTACTGGCGCAAAACGGAAAGGAGGCTGACGCCGATGCTGTGGCCAAATAACAAACGCCTTGCGCTGATGCTTTCTTTCGATATCGATGCCGAAACGCTGTGGCTTACGCGCAGCGAAATCAATAAAAACCACCCCGTCAACCTAAGCCGCGGGCTGTATTCCGTAAAGCAGGGCATTCCCCGCATTTTGCGGATGCTGGAAGAAGAAAACCAGCACGCCACCTTTTTTACCACGGCCTACACGGCGGAGCTTCACCCCGAAGTTATTAAATGCATTGCCGCCTGCGGGCACGAAATTGCCTACCACGGCTACCTGCACGAAGTTTACGATACTTACGAAAAAGAAAACGCGCTGATGGCAAAGGCCGAAAACATCATTAAAGGCCTTACCGGCAGGCAGATGGTGGGCCAGCGCTCCCCGGACGGCTTTATATACGATTTTCACCTTCAGCTGTGGCTGGACAGGGGATATATTTATTCCTCCAACTGGCGCGATAACGACGGGCCGTTCCTGCACAAAATAAACGGCAAAACCGTGCCCATTGTGGAACTGCCAAAAGACGGCATAGTGGATGACACCAGCTACGATATGTACACCATACAGGCGCCGGAACACCACTATCTGCGCAGCGGGCGCGAAATGACCGGCATTTGGATGGAAGAATTTGACGGGCTTGCCGACGAAGGCCGCATGATGAATTTTGTAATGCACCCGCAGTTTATTGGCCGCCCCGGCTATGTGCGCGCCCTGCGCGATTTTATACGCTACGCCAGGGACAACGGCGCCTGGATTTGCACCGACGAACAGGCCGCACGCTGGGTACTGGCACAGAACGGCTTTACCGAATTTGCCTGATTTGGGCGCTTGCGCCTGCAATAAATAAAAAGATGAGAGGGGTTTAAAAAATGTTCAGCAAAAAACTTACCAAAAAATTATTAGCTTTAGGTGCGGCAGCAATGCTTGCACTGGCAGCAGCCGGCTGCGGCGGCAGCGATAAGGCTGACGCTCCGAAAGAAGCGGCAAACGGTAAACTTACCATTGCCATTAACGCCACCTTCCCGCCGTTTGAAAGCGTTAAGGAAGGCACGCACGATTATGTCGGCGTCGATATTGATATTGCCCGTTATATCGGACAAAAACTCGGCAAAGAAGTTACCTTCACCGACATGAAGTTCGCTTCCCTTGTGCCCACCCTGCAAAGCGGCCGCGCCGATATGATTGTATCGGCCATCAGCCCTACGGACGAGCGCAAAGAAGTGCTTGACTTTACCGAACCTTACTACTACCCGATGAAAGCCATTATCTGCCAGAAAGGCGCAGGCTACGACAGCTTTGAAAAACTTAAAGGCCAGAAAGCAGGCGCTTCCATGGGCACCACCTATGTACAGGAACTGAAAGACGCAGGCGGCATTGAAGTTGTGGAACTTGACAACACGCCGCTGGTTGTGCAGGACATTTTAAACGGACGCCTTGCCGCAGGTTTGTTTGACGCAGCACAGGCCGCCGTATTCATCAGCCAGAACGATAAACTGGAAATGCACACCTTAAACCTGCCGATTGTTTACGCCGATACTTTTGCCATTGCGCTGCCGAAAGGCTCTAAAGATGTTGCCACGGTGGACGGCATTTTAAAAGAAATGCAGAAAAACGGCGAAATGCACAAAATTCTGGTTAAGCACCTTAGCGAAACGGCTACCAAACAATATGAAGAAGCCATTGCCAAACTCGACATTGCAAAATAAAACCAACCCGGCAGTGCGCTGTACTGCCGGGCTTTAACTTAAAGGAGCAACATTATGCTTGATTTTTCCGTACTCAACCCATACCTGCCGCTTTTAGCCTCAGCCGTATGGATTACCATTAAATTTACGTTCTTTTCCACCCTTATCGGCTTTTTGGGGGGCTTTATTTTAGCGCTTATCACGCTTTCGCACAACAAGGTATTTTCCTTCCTTGCCAAAGCGTATATCTCCGTTTTCCGCGGTACGCCGCTTCTGGTTCAGCTTATGCTTATCTACTTTGCCACGCCGCAGCTTACGGGCTACACCATCAGCGCGCTGGAAGCAGGCGTGCTTTCCTTCGGGCTGAACTCCGCCGCCTATATCTCCGAAGCGCTGCGCGGCGGCATCCTTTCCGTAGACCGCGGCCAGTGGGAAGCCTCCATGTCGCTGGGTGTGCCTACCCACCGCTTTATTCTTGACGTTATTCTGCCGCAGGCAATTAAAAACGCATTGCCATCGCTCGTTAACGAAAGCATTATGCTTTTAAAAGATTCCAGCCTTGTTTCCGTTATCGGCGTGGCCGATACCCTGCGCTGGGCGGATTTGATTCAGGCCAAAACCTTCCGCGCGTTTGAAGCCTTTATTGTGGCCGCCGCAGTTTATTATGTGCTGGTAATGCTGCTCAACCTTTTGGGCGCATACCTTGAAAGGAAGGTGCGCGTAAGTGATTAAAGTTGAACATCTTGCCAAAAGCTTCGGCACACTGCAAGTTTTAAAAGATATTTCGCTCAGCATTAATAACGGCGAAGTTGTAACCATTATCGGTCCTTCGGGCAGCGGCAAATCTACGCTTCTGCGCTGCTTAAATCTGCTTGAACGCCCCGACAGCGGCAAAATTATTTTTGACGGCACCGATATTTTAAGCGGCAAAGTAAAAATTGAAAGCATCCGCAAAAATGCGTGCATGGTTTTTCAGCATTTTAATTTGTTTGCCAACATGACGGCGCTGCAAAACGTGGCTTATGCACCGCGCGTTGTTAACGGGCTGAGCCGTGCCGACGCCGAAGCCAAAGCGCAGAAGCTGCTGGAAAAAGTAGGCCTTGGCGATAAATCGGGCCAGTACCCCAGCCGACTTTCCGGCGGCCAGAAACAGCGCGTTGCCATTGCCCGCGCCATGGCCATGGAACCGGAAGTGCTGCTTTTGGACGAACCTACCTCCGCGCTCGACCCGGAAATGGTAAAAGAAGTGCTTGACGTTATTAAAGGGCTTGCCAACACCGGCATTACCATGGTGCTGGTAACACACGAAATGGGCTTTGCCCGTGATGTTTCGGATGTTATTCATTTTATGGACGAAGGTTATTTAATTGAAAGCGCGCCGCCGCAGGAATTTTTTGCAAACCCCAAAACGGAACGCGCGCGTAAATTTTTATCCACCATTTTATCGTGAGGCAGCTTATGAAAATTTTAATTATCAACCCCGATTACGGCATGACGCAGGAAGAAATGGCTTTGCGCTGCCGCATTCTGGAAGAATATACGGCTTCCGATACGCAGCTTGCCATGGTGTGCCCGCAAAGCTCCGGTGTGGAGCTTAACTCTGCCCTTGATGTTGTGCTTGCCGCACCAGAAATTGTGCAGCTTGCGGCAGACGGCCAGAACGCCGGTTTTGACGCCGTTGTTTTGTACTGCTTCAGCGACCCCGTTATCGACGCCTGCCGCGAAGCATTGCGCATTCCCGTTATCGGCGGGGCACAGGCCTCCTGCCTGGCAGCGCTTAACGTATGCCGCAGCTTTGGCGTAATACTGGCAGACGAAGCACGCCTGCCGGAGAAAAAACTGTTCCTGCGTACGCTCGGCGTAAGCCCGGAACGCATCGGGCAAATTGCCGCCGTTAATTTAAACGGCATCTCGCCCTGGGCGGACAGAGAAACAACCTTTAAAAAGCTGCTGGCCTGCGGGCAGAAAATGATGCGCGACACCCACACCGAGGCCATTGTTTTAGGCTGCCTTTCCTTTTTAGGGCTGGCAGAGCCTTTAAGCCGCGTGCTTGGCATACCTGTTATCGACCCGGCTGTTGCCGCAGTAACAACCGCCGAAAGCATCGTGCGCCAGCGCCTTTTTACCAGTAAAGTAAGCTACCCCCTGCTATGCAGCAAAGCACGGGAGATTATAAGGGAAATTTAAAACCTTAAATTAAAACCACATAAACAGCAAAAACCCCGCGGTAAAAACCACGGGGTTTTGTTGTAAGGGGAAGTTCTATGAAAAGTTTGAAAGGATGTATTTTAGCTGAAGTTCAGCCAAATGTCATTACATCATGCCGGGCATGCCGCCGCCTATAGGCATTGCCGGTGCTGCTGCTTCTTTGGCAGGTTTGTCGGCAACGATGGATTCGGTGGTAAGAATCATAGCGGCAATGCTTGCTGCATTTTGCAGTGCGCTTCTGGTAACTTTGGTCGGGTCAACGATACCGGCTTCAATCATGTCAACATATTCTTCGGTAAGAGCGTTGAAGCCAAAGCCCTTGCGGCTGCGTTTAATGGTATCTACAATAACTGCGCCTTCAAGGCCTGCGTTGTAAGCGATTTGGCGAACAGGTTCTTCGATAGCGCGTTTAACAATTTCCACGCCGGTTTTTTCGTCGCCGGCTGCTTTAATGCGGTTCAGTGCGGGCTGTACTTGCAGAAGTGCGGTGCCGCCGCCTGCAACAATACCTTCGGCAACTGCTGCGCGGGTTGCGTTAAGAGCATCTTCAATGCGCAGTTTTTTATCTTTCAGTTCAACTTCGGTTGCAGCACCAACTTTAATTACTGCTACGCCGCCTGCAAGTTTGGCAAGGCGTTCCTGAAGTTTTTCTTTGTCGAATTCGGAAGTGGTTTCCGGAATCTGAGCACGGATTTGTGCAACACGTGCTGCGATTTCTTCTTTGCTGCCGCCGCCGTCAACGATGGTGGTGAGTTCTTTGGTTACGCGAACCTGGCCTGCGCTGCCGAGGTCTTCCAGGGTTGCGCTGTCAAGTTTGCGGCCAACTTCTTCACTGATAACGGTTGCGCCGGTGAGGATTGCAATATCCTGCAGCATAGCTTTGCGGCGGTCGCCGAAGCCGGGGGCTTTAACGGCAACTGCTTTGAAGGTGCCGCGCAGTTTGTTTACAACGAGGGTTGCCAGTGCTTCGCCTTCAACATCTTCAGCGATGATGAGGAGTTCACGGCCGCCTTGTACAACTTTTTCAAGTACAGGCATAATGTCCTGAATTACATTGATTTTGCGGTCGGTAATAAGTACCAGCGGATTGCTGAGAACAGCTTCCATTTTATCGGTATCGGTTACCATGTACGGGCTGATGTAGCCGCGGTCAAACTGCATGCCTTCAACGGTTTCAAGGCAGGTTTCCATGGTTTTGGATTCTTCAACGGTAATAACGCCGTCGTCGCCAACTTTTTCCATTGCGTCAGCAATCAGATTGCCGATTTCTTCATCAGCTGCAGAAATGGAAGCTACCTGAGCTTTTGCTTCTTTGGTTTCTACTTTTTTGCTGATTGCTTTCAGTTCGTCAACCAGAACGTTTACTGCGTTCTGAATGCCTTTTTTAAGAATCATCGGGTTTGCACCGGCAGCTACATTGCGCAGGCCTTCATGTACCATAGCCTGTGCCAGAACGGTTGCAGTGGTGGTGCCGTCGCCTGCTACGTCGTTGGTTTTAGTTGCAACTTCTTTAACAAGCTGTGCGCCCATGTTTTCAAACGGGTCTTCCAGTTCGATATCGCGGGCAATGGTTACACCGTCGTTGGTAATGGTAGGTGCGCCGAATTTTTTCTCCAACACAACGTTGCGGCCTTTAGGCCCAAGGGTTACTTTTACGGCATTAGCCAGTGCGTCAACGCCGCGTTCAAGGCTGCGGCGAGCTTCTTCGTTAAATTTTATTTCTTTAGCCATTTAAAATGCACTCCTTTAAATTCTTTATCAATTACAGTACGGCAAGTACGTCGCGTTCGCTCAAAATCAAATATTCTTTGCCGTCCAGTTTAAATTCGGTTCCGGAATATTTTGCAAAAACAACTTCTTCGCCAACTTTAACTTCCGGAGCAACGCGGGTGCCGTTATCAAGCACGCGGCCTGCGCCGACAGCAATTACTTTGCCGGTCTGCGGGCGTTCTTTGGAAGCAGTATCGGGAAGGTAAATACCGCTGGCAGTTTTTTCTTCTTTAGTAGTAATTTCTACAACAATGTGGTCTGCTAATGGTTTCAACATTTGTAATTCCCCTTTCAATATAGTTACATTGGTATTAATTTCGTTTCATCTTGTTAGCACTCACTTTCTTCGAGTGCTAACTACAATTATTATTATATCCGTTATTTGTAAAAATGCAAGTACCTTTTTTGACAAAATAGTGAAAAAAGAGGTAAAAAGTTTTTTAACCGCCTTTATAAACCAAAACGGAGCATAACTTTTGATTATGCTCCGTTAATTGCCCTGTTTTATTTTCACATCAATAAAGTATGTGCTTTTTGCTGCCAGTCCTCCGTGCTGCTGCCGCTGCCCTGTGCAAAATCGGGCTTGCCGCCGCCGCGCCCGTTAAAAATTTCGTTTGCTTTTTTGCAGTATTCGCGGCAGTCGGCATTAACGCCGTCCGAATGGCCAAACATGTAGTTTACCCTGCCGCCTGCCTCGTAAACTATGCCTACCAGCAAGTTTTCCATGGCAGTTACCTTTTGCAGCAGCAGTTTGGCTTCCGCCGCGCCGGTATCTTCAGGCGTTACCACAACAAAACGGCTGCCGTCCGGCAATACGCGCGCCGTACTTAAAAATTGCGGCAGCTGCGCGTCATAAAGCGCCATTGTTTTTTCTTTAAGGCGTGCGTTCAAGTCGGCAATTTCGCCTTTTAAACGCTGCACCGCGTCAGGAACCTGCTCCGTTTTAACCGAAAGCATCTGCCCTGTTTTGCGCAGCGCGGCATTTTTACGGCGTGCATCCTCCAACGCCCAGCGCCCGCACAAAAAACTTATGCGCTGCCCCTGTTTATGTTTTTCCGCGCTTATAATGCGAATGCTGCCCACCGCGCCCGTTCTGTTCGGGTGTGTGCCGCAGCAGGTGCAAATATCGCCGCCTTCCACGCTCACCAAACGCAGCGTGCCTGTCAGCCTGGTGTTCTTTTTGCGCATGGTGTAGTTATCTAAAGCGGTGTGCGGAACATAGCTTACGCTGATGGGCTTATCCAGCCAGATTTCACGGTTGGCAAAATCCTCCGTCTGCGCCAGCTCATCCGGCGTCAGTTCTTTGTCGAGGTCAATCGTTACCAGCCCTTCGCTCATATGAAAGCCGATATTGTTTGCACCAAAGAGCTTCCACGCCGCGTAAGACAAAATATGTTCGCCGCAGTGCTGCTGCATATGGTCAAGGCGCACCACGCCGTCCACAACGGCTTTAACGGCGCTGCCAACAGCAAGCGGCTTATCGCAAAAGTGCAGAATACGCCCGCCTTCTTCAGCCACGTGCGTAACGGAAGCCTCACCCAGCTTGCCGCGGTCGCTGAGCTGCCCGCCCCCTTCGGGGAAGAACACCGTTTTGTCAAGCTCAACGGCAAAACCGTTTTTGCAGGGTTCGCAGGCGGTAACTACAGCCTCACATCCCCATAAATAAGCGTCGTTTTCAAATAATTTTTCTGTCATTTTAAACCCCTCACTTGTAAAACAATCTATGCTTATATTATAATTACTCTTGTAAAAATAGCAAAGGAGTAATTTCATGTTTAAATATATTTTCTTCGATTTGGACGGTACTCTCACCGATTCTGCCGAAGGCATAACCAAATGCGTGCAGTACGCCCTTGAATCGCGCGGCATTAAGGTGCCGGATTTAAACACCCTGCGTCCCTTTATTGGCCCGCCCTTAATTGAAAGTTTTATGAAATTTTACGGCATGACGGAAGAAGAAGCCCGTTTATGCACCGCCAAATACCGCGAGCGTTTTAAAGACACCGGCATTTACGAAAACAAAGTGTACCCCGGCGTGCCGGAAATGCTTGCCCGGCTTAAAGCAAACGGCTTTACGCTTGCCGTTGCCACCAGCAAGCCCGTGGAATTTGCCCGCCGCGTAACGGATTATTTTAATTTAACCCAATACTTTACTTATATTACCGGGCCGGATTTTAACGGCTCGCTGCCCACCAAGGCCGATGTTATTGCCGATGCCCTGAAACACTTTGGGCTGGCAGGCGCCGCCAAAGCGCAGGCGCTGATGATAGGCGACCGCCGCCAGGATATTGCCGGCGCTAAAAAATGCGGTCTTAAAACCATCGGTGTGCGTTACGGCTATGCCGCACCCGGCGAACTTGAAGAAGCAGGCGCCGATTTTATCTGCACTGCGCCGCAAGATGTTGTAAAACTTATCTGCACCCAAAACAAACTTGCATAACACAGCTTAACAACGCACAAAACCCGTCCATAAAAATGGACGGGTTTTACTTTTCGCTCGAACTTAATTATTTAATCAAATCCATGCCAATTTGCAGAGCCTTGCGGTTTTTGTCCTCGGTGCCTTTCGGTACGCGGTTCAAAACTGCTTTTTCAAGGCTTTCTGCGCTTACAACGCCGGTTAATTTAACCAGTGCGCCAAGGGCAACAATATTAGCAAACAAAATTTTGCCCAGCCCTTCGCGTGCGCTGTGGGTAATCGGCAGTTTGTAAACTTTGCCGCCAAAATCGGGCACTTCGCTTACAAACAGGCTGTCGGTAATCATTACGCTGTCTTTGGTAAGGTCATGAGAATATTTATTGGCAGCTTCCTGGCTCATGGCAAGCAGCAAATCTGGTTTGGTAACCTTCGGGAAGTGAATGGCGTCCTCGGAAATAATAACTTCCGATTTAGAGGAGCCGCCGCGTGCTTCCGGGCCGTAAGACTGCGACTGGATAGCAAGCTTGCCGTCCAAAAGTGCTGCTTCGGCTAAGATAATGCCGGCAAGGATAAGGCCCTGGCCGCCGGTGCCGGATAAACGTAATTCATGTTTCATATTATTTACCTCCCTGCGCCATGGCAATAAGTTCATCATAGGCTTCGGTGTATTCTTTTCTGCCTTCTACCTGATACAAAACGCCAATCGGGAATTTGCCCTCGCGTTTTTCTTCCGGCAGTTTATCCCAGGCTGCAACCGGAACGGCATGGTCGCGCTGCCACATCATCATTTCGGCAGGGCCGCCCATTTTGTTCTGGCGTCCGAAGGAAATCGGGCAGGCAGATACTGCTTCGATAAGGCTGAAGCCTTTGTGCTGAATGCCTTTAACGATAAGGTCGCTCAGCATCTGCGCATGGAAGGTTGTGCAGCGTGCAACAAAGGTTGCGCCTGCTGCTTTGGCAAGCTCGGCAAGATTAAAATCAGGTTCAATCATGCCGTAAGGCGCGGTGGTTGCCTTGCTGTGATACGGAGTCATCGGCGAATACTGGCCGCCGGTCATGCCGTAAATGCTGTTGTTGTAAACAACAACGGTAAGGTCGATATTGCGGCGGCACGCATGAATGAAGTGGTTGCCGCCGATAGCGGTAGCGTCGCCGTCACCGGTAAGAACAATAACATTCAGTTTCGGCTCTGCCAGTTTAACGCCGGTTGCAACCGGAATAGCACGGCCGTGAGCGGAATGAACAGTATTAAAATCAAGATAGCCGGAAGCACGGCTGGAGCAGCCGATACCGGAAATTACAGCCACATCGTCTTTGGAAAGATCGAGTTTGGCAATAGCTTTAACAACGCTGCCGGTAACAACGCCATTGCCGCAGCCGGGGCACCAGATATGCGGCAAACGGCCCGGACGGAAATATTTATTGATCATTTCTTCCATATTCATAAATATAGTCTCCTTTCCTTACAGGGCCGCCATAGCTTTTTTAACTTCTTCCAAAAGCTGGGCCGGAGTTGCAGGTTCGTTATCATATTTTGCGTACAGGCTTACAGGCACTTTGCCGTTAACGGCACGTTCAACTTCGTGAACATACTGGCCGCAGTTCAGCTCATGCACCAAAATGCCTTTTACCCTGCCGGCCAGTTCCTTCATCTGCGCTTCGGCAAACGGCCAGATGGTAACCGGGCGTACAAGGCCAACTTTAAGGCCTTCCGCACGGGCCATGTCAACCGTTTCGTAAGCGGTACGGGCTGCGCCGCCAAAGGCTACAACGGCAAAATCGGCATCTTCCATACGGTAGTTTTCAACTTGTACGATATCGTCAAGGTTGTTTTCAAGTTTAGCGCGCTGACGGTTGGCAGCAGCAAGAGTAGCTGCCGGGGTGCCTTTCGGGAAACCGGTTTCGTCATGAACAAGGCCGGTTACATGCCAGCGGTAGCCGCTGCCGAAAGCAGGCATTGCCGGAACAAGGCTTTCGTCCGTGGCATAAGCCTTAAAGTCCTCCGGTGCGCAGTCCGGCTGTTTGCGTTCTGCCTGCGGAAAATCGCTGTAATCATCAGGCAGTTCAATTTTTTCGCGCATATGGCCGATAACCTCATCCATCAAAAGAATTACCGGCACACGGTATTTTTCGCTCAGCGCATAAGCGCGCAGAGTAAGCTCAAAGCATTCGGGAACGCTTGCAGGAGTAAGGGCAATCAGCCAGTGGTCGCCGTGGGTGCCCCAGCGCGCCTGCATAACATCGCCCTGGGAAGGGCTGGTAGGCTGGCCGGTAGACGGGCCCACACGCTGCACGTTAACAATTACCAGAGGAATTTCCGCAGCGCAGGCATAACCGATAAGCTCCTGCTTTAACGAAAAGCCCGGGCCGCTGGTAGCCGTCATAACCTTTTTGCCGGTTAAGGACGCACCGATAACAGCGCCCATGGAAGCAATTTCGTCTTCCATCTGAATAAATTTGCCGCCGTTTTTAGGCAGCTTTTCAGCCAGGGATTCCGCCACTTCCGTGGAAGGAGTAATGGGGTAACCCGCAAAGAATTTTACACCGGCTGCAATTGCGCCTTCAACAACAGCCTGGTTGCCTTGCAATAATAAAACCTTGGACATTACTTCTCATCTCCTTCTTTATGTACAAAAATGGCAAAATCCGGGCAGCGCAGTTCGCACTGGCCGCACTGAATGCAGTTTTCGGGCGCAACAGCTTCAATCTTTTCAAGTTCGCTTACCGCCAGAACCTTTTTGGGGCAGAACGCAGCGCAAATGCCGCAGCCTTTGCAGCGCTCGGTATAAATTTTTAAGCTCATTATTAAACCTCCTTTAACCTGCCTCTTTAAAAATATTTCTCATGCTCAAATAAGCACATACTACCTCTATAATAATTATAATTGATACAGTTCATTAGTCAAATTTATTTTTTGGATGATACCCGCAAAATATTTGGATAAACCGTGCAAATTGCACATAATGCCCAAAAATGATATAATGGTATAAATTTATAAATATATTTTAATGATGAAATTGTTTTACGGAGGCCGCCATGACTGCCATAGATGCTTCACTGCCAAAAAAAGAACGTATCCTCATTGCCGCGGAAGATGTTTTTTCGCGCCGCGGCTACACCAAAGCCACGCTTGATGAAATAATCGCCCTGGCCGATACCGGCAAAGGCACGCTTTATAAATACTTCGGCAATAAAGATAATCTTTTTTACACGCTGATAGAAGAAAAGCACAGCCATTTAATGGATGAGCTGCATTCCTTAACGGCACAGCAGCCCGATATCCGCGGCAAGCTGCAGGCCTACCTTAACTGCATGTTAAAATTTCTGCGCACCAATAAAGGCCTGTGGCTGATTGTATGGTACGAGCTTAACGCAGCGCACCAGGGCATACACCCCGATTTTGACGAAAACGGCAACTGGATATTAACCTCCCTTTACGGCGACCCGCTGCCCAAGCCGGAAGAAGAACGCCTTTTGCGCTACTACAAAATTTTGTGGGAGGAAGTTTACGTACTGGCAGCAATTTTGCAGGACGGGCAGGAAAGCGGCTATTTAAAATACACCCCTTCGCAGCAGATATTTACCGTGCCCGACCCGACGCGCAAATTAACATCCGAAGCAATTTTTGGCGCCTACCACCTGTTTGCAGGCATTGCCAACGGCGTGTTCCACGTAATAAACAGCACTATGGATAACACGGAGCTGACCTCGATAATAGTAGATTACTTTTTAAACGGCCACGCCGCCAAAGCAGAATAAATTTAAGCGCAACAGCAAAACTCCGCAGCCAAAAGCCGCGGAGTTTTTATTATGCCATATTAACTTAACCTTCACGTTCTGCCCTTACAATTACAAGCACGGGAAAAGCCTTGTCCGGCAAGTAGGAAGGGCCTTTGCTGATTTTTTCTTCGTAAGCCGTGCGGTCAAAAGAATCGAAAGCCACCAGCTCATCGTCACTGTAAAAATCATCAGTAGGGCAAATAGCCGTTACGCCAAAACCGGCCCATGCTTCCGCCGGGTTTGCCAGTTTATAAACCTCAATCTTCTCACATTTGGCATGGTGAATCTGTAAAGCGTCCTCAAAAGTAAACAGCATAATTTCCGCCCCCTTTTTTTACAAACACAATATCTGTTACTGCCTGCTTTAATTATATCATTCTTTTGAGCTTTAATCAATATTTATTATTTATTGCACTTAATTAAGTTTTGATTGGATGCAACTTTTTATCAATTACTTCCATCATTTTTACATAGTTCCCGATAAAACGATGGTATATGTTTATAATAAAACTATCAGTCCCAAGCATAAACCCCAGCAAAAAATTTCAGCCGGTGAAAATTCACCGGCTGTTCGCTTTTATTAAACATATTTTTGTGGTATAATTTTGCCTATGAGATTGCCTGACGGAGTCGGCCGCTCCACTCTGCAAAGAGCGGAGGTGATTGCTATGACAGTTTTTGAAGCGCTTTCTTTAATGATTGCTTTTGCTTCGCTCATAGTTTTCATCATTTCATTGTTTATAAAACGCTGAAATGAAAAACGGCCTGACGTAAGGTAACGTGCGGCCGTTTCTTCAAGTACTGAAAATACAGGGAGACGAGCCGACGCTGCTACCCGTCAGGCTATCTCATGAATATTATATACGCTGCGTGCGTATTTGTCAAAATACCCTGCCGTTAAAGCAGGGTATTTTTATTTTACCTGGTTTACTGTCCGCCGTATTTTAAGTGGCGGTCTGCATATTCATGAATAATATAATTGGTAAGCGCGTCGCAGTAACGGTCCTGCTCCGGCTCGTCCATTTTGTCCTCAAACGAAAAATCTTCGTTGTAATAATACGCTTTGCCGCCAAAATAGCCCAACGCATACGGCAACGGTGCATACTGCAAAAAGTTGCGTCCCATAAATTCTTCCGGCACTGTAATGCCGCCCAAGGCCAAAAGCGTCGGCGCAAGGTCAATCTGCGAAGCATACTGTTCTTCGTCTAAAAGTGCAAACGGCGCTAAATTTTTGCCTATAAAAATCAAGGGTATCGGCGCAATGCTGCGGCGCGAGCGTTCATCCGTAACAAGTTCCATATATTCGCCGCCGCTGTGCGGATTATGGTCACTGGTTATTACAAACAGCGTACGGTCATCCATCAGCCCGCGGCGTGACGCTTCTTTAAAGAAGTTTTGAATGGTGAGGTTTACCCAGTAAATGCCGCGCACGGTAACATATTTGTTGTCGCGCACGCCTTCCGGCATATCGCCGTAAGCAGTGCCGTAGTACGGATACGGCTGGTGCATATCCAGCGTTTTAACAACCAGCAGCATTTTATCGTTATTTTTCTGACCTTTTTCAAGCAGGTTCAGTGCTTCGGCATACATAACGTCGTTGTGGTAACCCCAGCCGCTGGCGCCGGTGTAGCCTGCGTCCTCAAGGTATTCCTTGGCGTAATATTCCGCCATGCCAAACTGCGTTGGGTATTCGTGCAGCTCGTTGTTGTAATACTGGCTGCTGGCGTTCATAAATATGCCGCGCCAGCCTGCCTGCTGCACGCTGCGGAAGATAGAAGGCTGCGCTTCGCCCGGCAGGTCGGGGTCATAAATTAAGTGCGAGCGGAAGGTTGCGTTAAGCCCCTGCGTTGTAGGCACTGCCGAAGAATAGTAGTGGTCAAGGTGCGGGTATTTTTCAAGCAGGCTGTCAAGGTAGGGCGTTGCCTCAGCCGGTATGTTTTCGTTGTAATAGTGCATGTAATCGCGGTGTACGGATTCCAGCACCAGCATTACAATGCGGTCGTAGCTTGCTTTCAGCTCCGCCTTTTCTTCGCTCTTGCGCATAATGCCCAGCTCCTGCAAAACCTGCTCGTCCTTCACCGTCAGAGGGCGCTGCTCAATATGGCTGCGGCTGACGATTTTATCGGTATTAAACAGCATTTTGCCAAAAAAGTTTACGTTTACGGGCACGGTAAGCATATCGCGGTAGGCTTCGCGCGTTTTTTCGCTTTCAACCTCCGTCCACATGCCCATGTATTCTTTCATTACATAGCCGTTCAGGCTGCCCATCATCATGTAGCCAATGTTCAGCGCCAGCGAAAACGCTGCTACGCACATCAGCGACCATACAAAGTTCGGTTTCTTTTTGGTGGGCTTGTTTACGCGGAACAAAAGCACAAGTACAAGAAGCCCCGCGGCGATAAGCGCAAGTTTAAGCGCGCCCATGCTTGCCAGCACGCCCTTAACGGCATATATATTAAGATTGGCAAAAAGCACGCTCTGTACGTGCATGCTGGTTTGCCAAAAATAAAAGGCGTCAAAAATTACAATAACTGCCGACAAAAAATAAACGGCAAAATACACCGTTTTCATGGTGCGCCCTGCCCATTTGTGGTAGCACATGGCAGTTACAAGCACCGCAAAAATATTGTTGTTAAGCCCGGCAAGTATTGCCAGCGCCGTTACAACGCCACCGTCCAGCCGCAGCTGATGCACCATAAACGCCGTTACGCCAAGGTACAAAACACCGGTTACAACTACCGGAAAATAACGCTTCACCCTGTCGCGGATACGCGTGCGGCGCAGATACAAAAGCCCTGCCACGCCCAAAAGCAGCACATCGCGCAAAAAGCTGCTTACTGCGGTATACCAGAACTCCATTTCCGGGAAAGGCACTATGCTTCTGTAAAATTTCCACGACAAAAAATATTCGGCCGCAAAGGCAATAACCATAAACACAAGCAGCCAGTAACGTTTTCTCATCTTCGCCCCGCCTTACGCCAGAAAGTTAACCGTTTGGGAATACATCTCTATTAAAAGCGGCGTTGCCGTAACCACGTCGCCGTCCAGCTCCGCCGGGAAGCCGTCCACATTGCACTCAACGGTAAGCGTATGCGCTTTTTTAACAATAACGCCCTGCTCGCCATCCAGCGATTCCATTAAAATCATGGCCGCATATTTTAAAAAGTCCGCACGCTTGCAGCCGGTAAACAGCGCCACGTCAAAATAATCGTTGGTAATGGCAGCGCCCTTAAACAGGCTGTAACGCCCCGCATAATAGCGGCTTTTGCCGATGATAACGGAAGAAGCCTCGTACCATTCGGGGGCGCCGTCGAACTTAACGCGGAACCTGTAACGCCAGTTGCTTAACAAAAGCTCCTTGCGCACCAGCTCGCCGCTTTGCACAACGTAGGCAAAAGAGGACAGAAAGCGCTTTTCGAGGCTTGATACGCTGTCCACAACTTTGGAATCGAACCCGATACCGGCAACGGTTAAAAAGATATGCCCGTTGGCCTTGCCGATACGCACCGGTTTAATGCGCCCTTTGCGCACACGCTGAATCCAGCGCACCGGGTCGGCAGGCATGTCAAACTCCTTGGCAACAAGGTTTACCGTGCCTGCGGGGAACACGCTGATGTACGGCACATAGCCGTTGCGGTCAAGCTCGGCAATCATAGCACGCAAAGTACCATCGCCGCCGGCAACAATTACCCAGTCGTACTTTTCTTCCTTAATTTTATCGGCCCAGTCCGTCAGCTTTTTAAACTCGCGCAGCTCCGTAAGCTCCACCCTGTTCGGGCCAATAATCGCCGTCAGGCGGCGCTTTAAATCGAGCACTCTCGAGAGCATGCTCACAAAAATCTGCTTACCGGAATTGGGGTTGTAAATAATAACAACCTTTTTAAAATTTTTAATTTCAACGCCGTTGGTTTCCACTTTTATCACACCTTAAAAAATCCACTTTTTGCGCGCCAGATAGTTCCATACCACCACAATGCAGGTGGCGGCAATTTTTGAAAGCAGCCCCGGCAATGCAAAAAGGCCAACAAAAACATACATTAATATAAGATTAAATAAAAGCCCCATGCCGCTTACCAAAAACACAAGGCTTATTTCTTTGGCTTTGCCATAGCGCACGCCGCTTGTAAACACCAGAATATTACACATAAAATAATGGTACAACGTTGATAGAAAATAAGCGCACGCCGTCGACGCCAGATAATTTATGCCCGCCGCCTCCGAGAAAACGTAAAAAAACGCCCACTCAATCAGCGCGGCGCTGCCGCCGACAAACAAATATAAAATTATTTTTACAAATTCGTTGTTTGTATAATCAAAACCAAACAAAACCTTTTTAGACATTTTACAAACTCCTTGACGTATAATTATAGCATTTTTTATATTTTAGTTAAAGCGTGATTTTAAGATTTTTACATTATGAAGTTTTATTATTTTTAATTTTACGTTTGGTTTTTGAAATTATGTTTAAATTTTTGTTTTTGGTTTTGATTTTGGGTTAGGTTTTTGTATTTATGTTCAATGTTCTTTATTTACTTTTTTACTCATGTTACTTTTAATTTACGTTCCGTCTTTGATGGCACTTTAATTATTTTTCATTTATTTTATCATTCATATTCATTCTTTGTAACCAAAGAACGAACCAAGAAAGTTTCGC